>TARA_B100000963_G_scaffold74208_1_pt1 | contig 35191 bp, 38 predicted proteins | sample TARA_B100000963 | Tara Oceans TARA_B100000963 (sample SAMEA2622097) | marine metagenome | biome: marine biome (ENVO:00000447); feature: surface water layer (ENVO:00002042); material: "saline water (ENVO:00002010), including plankton (ENVO:xxxxxxxx)" | depth 5 m | reverse complement strand
AAAAAAAGTACCCAGGTATGAGCGCTTCGATACAAACGATAAGGAGTAACAGTGGTTACAGCAGTACTCAGCACAGATCTAAATCTGCCCAACAAACGTTCGGGTAAAGTGCGCGACCTATATGATGTCGAATTGACGTCGGGCGAGGGTGCGCTTCTCATTATTGCCACAGATCGGATCAGCGCGTTTGATGTTGTCATGGGTAACGGCCTGCCAGGTAAGGGCGTGGTGTTGACGCAGATTTCTAAGTTCTGGTTTGACCATTTTGCCAGCACGGTACCGCATCACTTAATCAGTACTGATGTAGCGGATGTGCCTGGCCTAACGACTGCTGAACAGGAGCAGTTGCGTGGCCGCATTATGTTGTGTCGCCGCACCGAAGTTGTGCCCATCGAGTGTATCGCTCGAGGCTATATCACAGGCAGTGGATGGAAGGATTACCAACGGTCTGGATCTGTCTGCGGCATCGCTTTGCCGCAGGGTCTGCGAAACAGCGACCGGCTGGAAGAGCCATTATTTACGCCGTCCACTAAGGCCACCGACGGTCATGACGAAAACATTAGTTTTGACGAAGGTGCTGAAGTGGTCGGTGCCGAGCTCATGGAGTGGTTACAGGACAAAACGTTGTCGCTGTACTCCGCCGCTCGCGACTTTGCGGCAGAGCGCGGCATTATCCTTGCGGACACGAAGTTCGAGTTTGGCCAGATCGATGGCCAGGCGGAGCCGCTTTTGATCGATGAAATTTTTACTCCGGACAGTTCACGCTTTTGGCCCGCAGATGACTGGGAACCCGGCCGCGAGCAGAACAGTTTTGATAAACAGATTGTGCGTAATTATCTCGAAACCGTCGTAAGCGCAGGTGACTGGGACAAGACCCCTCCTGGGCCAGAGCTGCCCGAGGAAGTAGTCGAACAAAGTATTGCCCGTTATCTGGAAGCGTATAACCGGTTAACCGGCGAACAGTTGACCCTGTAACAGGGTCAGACACATCGAGGCGTAGGATGCTCAGCAAAGTATTGGTCGCGAATCGCGGGGCCATTGCTCGACGTATTATTCGTGCCTGTCAGACGCTCAACATCGCCAGCGTGGCTGTGTATTCCGAAGCAGACAGCGAAGCACCATACCTGTCGGAGGCCACCGAAGCATGGCCTTTGCGCGGTAATACTGCAGCAGAATCCTACCTAGACCAGCAGCAACTATTGGCGGCAGCAGCAGCGGCGGGGGCAGATGCGGTACACCCGGGCTACGGTTTTCTCGCAGAAAATGCTGGCTTTGCGACGGCAGTAATTGGTCAAGGTATGACATTTATTGGGCCTGAGCCGCGTTGGATCGAACAAATGGGCGACAAGGTCAATGGCCGGCGCATGCTCGGGGATGCCGGTATGCCCGTATTCGCCGGCAGCGGCTTGATTGAGGATATGGCCGCCGCCGAGGCCTTTGTTGCCGAGGTCGGGTTGCCGGTGGTTGTCAAACCCTCTGGGGGTGGCGGTGGTATTGGTATGCATGTGGTACAGACTCGGCAAGAACTGTCCGGCGCGATTAGTGCAGCGGTAGAGACCGCCCAGCGCGCGTTCGCATCCGCAGGGGTTTTTCTAGAGCGCTGGATTGACAGGCCGCGCCACGTCGAGTTCCAGATCTTGGCCGATTTGCACGGCAACGCCATGCACCTATACGAGCGCGATTGCTCGGTGCAGCGACGGCACCAAAAGCTGATAGAAGAAAGCCCAGCGCCCGGGTATGAGCGGGAGCCCATGGAGCAACGCGCTGAGGAGCTCAGCAGCATATGTCGGCGCCTTGGGTATAACAATTTGGGGACCGTAGAGACCTTGTTTACGCCGGATGGTGAGGTTGGGTTTTTAGAGATGAATACCCGCATCCAGGTTGAGCATGGGGTTACTGAAGAAGTCACCGGTGTTGATTTGGTTGCTGCGCAGATCACTTTAGCTGCTGGTGGTCACTTGCCTGCTCAAGCGCCACTGCAGGGTTTCGCTATGGAAGCGAGGTTGTATGCTGAAGACGCGCAAACGTTGTTTCCGTCAACCGGTAAGCTGGTGGTCTTTCGTCCACCGAAATTGCATGGGGTGCGAATCGAGACGGGCTATCGGGAGGGGCAGGTGGTGTCGCCTTACTACGACCCGTTATTGGCCAAGATCATCGCTCGCGGTACCACACGGGAACAGGCAATTGGACGATTGGTCGTAGCGTTGCGCGCATTCACTGTAAGAGGTGTCAGCACTAATGCACAATTGCTACAGCAAATTCTGCAGGATCAACTTTTTGTTCAGGGTCAGGTAGACACCGGCATGGTCGCGCGGATCTTAGGGCATCAGAATGCGTACTGATGGATTGTGCAAAAAGTCAGTCCGTGACATAACAGCAGCGTAACCTAGGGGGCAATATGGCTAGAGTTGAGGTAGAGAGCGAGATTACTGGCAACGTTTGGAAAGTCGAGGTCGGTGCGGGTACGCCTGTGGCAGAAGGTGAAGTGCTGATTATTCTCGAATCGATGAAGATGGAGATTCCGGTAGAGTCACCGGTGGCCGGTACCGTACAGGAAGTACTGGTGCAGCCAGAAGATCAAGTGGAAGAGGATCAGCTGTTGCTGGTTATAGAGGCTTAAAGCGGGCCACGCCCAGAGAAAACAAGCAGGAGGTGTCTGATGCAAGAAGAACTGGTCACAGTTGCAATACAGGACGGGGTTGCCGATGTTCGGCTCAATCGACCGGAAAAATACAACGCGCTAAGCGCGCCGATGTTTAAGGCAATTATCGATGCAGGGGAGCGTTTGCGCGACGAAAAATCGCTGCGTGCTGTGGTTTTGTCGGGTAATGGGAGAGGCTTTTGTGCTGGTTTGGACATGCAGAGTTTCGCCAAAATGGGCGACGCTGAGCCTGCCGCATCTGCGGACAATGGTGCAGATACGCCAAAGTCTTTGTTAGATACCGACGGTCGAGTGGAAAATTTTGCTCAGCGACCGGCGCTGGTATGGAAGTATTTGCAGGTGCCGGTGATAGCGGCATTACATGGCGTTGCCTACGGCGGTGGTGCTCAGGTGGCCTTAGGTGCTGATATTCGAATAGCCGCGCCAGATCTAAAGATGTCGGTTATGGAAATAAAATGGGGTTTGGTGCCGGACATGAGCATCACGCAAACCTTACGAGACATTTTGCCCATCGACGTCGCGAAACAACTAACGTTTACCGGACGAGTGCTCAGCGGCCATGAGGCTCAGCAGTTGGGGCTTGTCACCCAAGTGGCCGACGACCCGTATGCCGAGGCCATGGATATGGCACGAGAGATCGCGTCTAAATCGCCTGAAGCTATTCGCGCAGCAAAACAGCTGTTTGAAACTGCTTGGCACGCCGACGCCAAAACGGGCCTTGAATTGGAAGCCGAGCTGCAGGCCGGTTTGATCGGAACAGCCAATCAGGTAGAGGCCATTGCAGCAAACTTTGCCAAACGAGCCCCGGAATTTTCCGATCCCGAGTAGTGTCATGAGTTGGGAACAAGAAGTTAAAGAAATCGAGCGGCGCCGCTACCTGGCGCAGCAGCAGGGTGGCAAGGACGGCATTGCGAAGCAGCATGCGCGCGGGCGCATGACCATACGCGAGCGCATCGGTGTATTGCTGGACGAAGACAGCTTTCAGGAACATGGGCGTGCCACCGCCAGCCCGGTTTATGACGATGACGGTGAACTGATTGAATATGCGCCCGCCAACTATGTGGTCGGATTTGGTCAGGTCGACCGACGTCGAATCGTTGCGGCTGGCGAAGACTTTACGCTGAAAGGCGGGTCGCCAAATGCCGCCGGACTGCGCAAAAGCGTCTACGCCGAACACCTTGCAGTGCAGTACAAGACCCCGTTAGTACGCATGCTCGAGGGCGGCGGCGGCAGCGTCAAGGGTGGTGGCAAGAAAGGCGGCACGGTTGGAGAGCCCGTGTTCACCGAACCACGCTTTAAGATTATTGCCGATGCCATGGGCTGCGTACCGATCGCTTCGGCCGCGTTAGGGGCTGTTGCTGGATTCCCCGCCGGGCGCCTTGTGGCTTCGCATTTTTCGGTGATGACCGAACATACGGCGCAGGTTTTGATTGGCGGCCCAGCGCTGGTGACCCGGGCGCTTGGTGTCAAAATGACTAAGGAAGAGCTCGGCGGCGCGGCCGTTCATGTGCGCAGCGGCATTGTCGATAACCTAGCGGTTGACGAACACGATGCGCTGGCCCAGATCCGCCGATTTCTGTCCTATTTGCCGAGTAATGTTTGGCAACGCACTCCGCGCTATGCAAATGAGGATCCGGTGCAGCGCAGCGAACAAGCACTGCTGGAGGCGATCCCGCGCGACAGCAACAGCGGGTTTGATATGCGCGCGATTATCGACATGATTGTGGATAAGCAAAGTTTCTTTGAAATCGGCGAGTTCTATGGTCCCAGCCAGATTTGTGGACTCGCGACTCTGGCCGGGCAGCCGGTAGGTGTTTTAGCCAATGACTGTATGCATTACGCGGGCGCCATGACCGCAGAAGCGGCGCAAAAGTACCGGCGCTTTGTGGAAATGTGCGACACCTTTCATGTGCCCGTGGTGAACTTTGTCGACCAGCCGGGCTTTATGATCGGTCCGGAGTCCGAGCGCGCCGGCACTATTCGCTATGGAATGGCCGCTGTCGCCGCCGCAGCGCAGGCCTCGATACCGTGGGCGGTGATTCAAGTACACAAGGGTTTCGGTGTGGCGACTGCTGCGCACTATGCGCCTGGGGCCTACGTATTGGCCTGGCCCTCTGTGGAATCCGGCGCTCTGCCAATTGAAGGCGGTGTGGCTGTGGCGTTTCATCGCGAGATCGCAGCGGCCGCTGACCCGGATGCGAAGCGCGCAGAACTGGAGGATAGGTTGCGCGAAGCGCGTTCGCCGTTCCCGCGTGCCGAGTCTTTTGCCGTTCACGAATTGATCGACCCACGCGAGACGCGACCTGTTTTGTGCGATTGGATCGAGTGGATTCAACCGACGCTGGATACGCTGACCGGACCGACCCCATTTCCTATTCGACCTTAACCACTATTGGAGAACCACATGACCGTTTCATTTGCAGATCAAGTTGCCATCGTTACTGGAGCGGGGGGCGGCTTAGGTCGATGCCATGCGCTAGAGCTTGCGCGTCGAGGCGCCAAGGTTGTAGTCAATGATTTAGGCGGTGCTATGGATGGCAGTGGTGGTTCGTCTGCTGCGGCTGAAGCGGTGGTCGCAGAAATCAAAGCTATGGGCGGTGAGGCAGTGGCGAACGGAGGCTCTGTGTCGGACCGTGCGGGCGCCCAAAGTATGGTGGACGATGCGATGAACGCCTGGGGGCGCGTGGATGTGCTCATAAACAACGCCGGTATCCTGCGTGACAAATCGTTCTCGAAGATGACCTTAGATGATTTTGATATGGTCGTTAACGTGCATCTGCTGGGTGCGGCATACTGTTCCCACGCCGTGTGGCCGATCATGCGTGAACAAAATTATGGCCGCATATTAATGACGACTTCCCCCACTGGGCTCTACGGTAATTTTGGTCAAACAAATTACGGGGCGGCGAAATTAGGGCAAGTGGGCCTGATGAACAGCCTTAAGATCGAAGGTGCAAAAAACAACATCCACACCAATACGATTGCCCCGGTAGCGGCGACACGCATGACAGAGAACCTGATGCCCGAGGAAGTGCTAGAAAAGCTCGGGCCAGAGCTGGTTACACCAGCGGCGTTGTTTCTGGTCAGCGCCGATGCGCCCAACGGCGTGGTCTTGCAAGCGCAAGGTGGCACGTTCTCACTTGCAGGGATTTTCGAAAACCAAGGTGTAAATATTGGCGTTGATGCGACGGTGGAAGATATTGCTGCCAACTACGAAGCCATTGTCGACATAAGTGCGGTTAAGCCGCGAGGGATGTTGCAACTCAACGCGATGTAGGCCTAAACGCGATGCGGAGGTGGTATGGCTGGGACCGTTATGACGTTAGCCTTGAGTTTCGTGCTCGCCGCGTTGCTCTGGTTGGTTATCGGCAGTCGTTTCCGGTTCGCCACTGAGCGTGCGGGAAACGATTTGCTGAATATTGCGGCTTATTTCGGTGGCTGCCTGCCGATTGCGTTCGTTCTAGTTTTCTTCGGCTTGGGTGGTAGTTGATAGCCAAATGAAGTTGCCGCTTGATCCCGAGCAAGTAAAGGGCTTTCTGCATGCTGATGAGGGTGCGTGTCTGTATCGGCTGGCATTGGACGCTTCCGCGCTTGGTCCGTGTTTAGAGATAGGCAGCTATTGCGGTAAGTCCACATTGTATCTTGGTACCGGCGTGCGCGACGGCGGTGGCTTGCTGTATGCGTTGGATCATCATCGCGGTTCAGAAGAACATCAGCTCGGTGAGGAATATCACGACGCCGATTTGTTTGACGCGCAGGTGCAGCGCATGGACTCTTTACCAGCGTTTCGCCGCACCCTGGCTTTAGCGCGGCTTGAATCGGCTGTTGTGCCTGTTGTTGCGAGCAGCGCTCAGGCCGGACGCTATTGGCAGACGCCGCTGGCGTTAGTGTTCATTGATGGTGGTCACAGTCTGGAAGCGGCGCTTACGGATTACCGCACGTGGGCCACCCGTATCCTGCTGGGTGGATACCTGGCTATTCATGACATTTTTCCTGACCCTGCGTATGGCGGTCAGGCTCCCTATGAAATTTATCAGCTAGCGCTGGCCTCTGGACTGTTTGAAAGCGTAGAGATTTGTCGCACCCTCGGCGTGCTCAAGCGTATCGGCCACTGAAGTAAATATGGTCGAGCCGGGGGTTAGTTGGTACAGCGCGTCTGCGGCCAAAAGCACCGCTGCAGCGGTCCAAGTGGGGCGTTCATCGGGCCAGTATATCTCTTCGATGAACACGTAACCGGTCCACCAGCTGCCGTCGGCTAGCTGATAGCGCGCGATGTCATCGAAGACCTGGCGAGCATGGCTGGTTAGATCGGCGGCGATACACGCCATAACTAATTCACAGCTCTCGGCCACGGTAATCCAAGGTTGGTCGGCGACGCAGCGACAGCCAAAGCCTTTTTTAACGAACGTATCCCAGCGCCGTAACAATCTAGTCTTTGCTGCCTCCTGGGTAATTACTCCGCCAAGCACCGGGTAAAACCAATCCATAGAATAGCGAGCCTTGCTCGCCCAGGTACGATCAAACAGCTCTGGATGATGGCGGAGCGCGTTACCTAACTGCTGACGAGCGGCGCGCCATGCGGGGCGCGGCTCGTTCAGTTCAGTGCCAATGTTTAGCGCGCATTCCAAGGATTTGTAGATCGAACTGCAACCCGTCACCAGAGCGTCTTTGTTGGTGCCATGGTATTTGTCCACAGCCCAAAAAATCTCACCGCTGTCATTCTGCTGACTCAGTACAAACTCCACGGCTCGGTTGACCATCGGCCAGTATTTTCTCAGTACATCGCGCTGGCCGGTCACCAAAAAATAATGCCACAGCCCGGTAGCGACATAGGCGACGAAATTAGTTTCGGTACGGCTGTCGTCGGCGACGCCGCGGTCGTCGTAGGCGGCGTACCAGCCCCCATCTGGGCGTTGCCGATCGGCGAGCCATTGCAGTGCGGCTAGCGCGCTCTGCCACGCGCCGCAAACGGTGAGCCCCATCATCGCTTCGATATGATCCCAAGGGTCGGTAATGCCACCCTTGAACCATGGGATCGCCCCATTAGGCCGCTGCAGCCTGGCGATGTAGTCGGCAGTGGCGCGCAGTTCTGGAAACGCTCTAAGGGGCGATTCGTTGGTGCTCATAATGCCTGACGAGTCTCGTTACGAAAGTACATGACCACACTCTTGCCCATGATCGGATTGAGCAGCCGGTCTAACGCGCGCGTAATCCATGGCTTTTGCATCAGGTCCCAAACCAGCAATCGATGGTATTGGGTAACTATTGGAGTGTTCTCGCCGCGCTGCCAAAGCGCACAGCGTAGCCACCAGTAGGGCACGTGCAAACTATGGGCCCAGTGTCGGGACAGAAAACGCATGTGCAGTTTTATCACCGCATTTTTTAGTTGAGAGGCCTTGAATATGCGTAGGTGGCCGCCAGGCGCCTCGTGATAAGCACTGCTCAGCACCCAGCATATCCATTCGGGGAAGTACCTAGGCACACTCACCGCGAACAAGCCCCCGGGTTTAAGCACGCGTTTTATCTCTGTCAGTACACTGTCGTAATCGACGATGTGTTCAAGCACTTCCGAACAAATAACGTGATCAAAGCTGTGGTCGTCGAAGGGCAACTCTAGACCGGACGCTTGCACAAAATCGCATTGGGTTTGCTCCCCGAAGTCGAAGTCGCCGAGGCGCTGCTGTGCCGTCATGAGATCGCTGTGACTCAGGTCTAGGCCGATGACGTGTATGTCTGCGGCTAAACGGGCGCTGATACTGTGCCGTCCTTCGCCGCAGCCTAAGTCCAGCACGACATCTCCAGGGCGAAAATTCAAACGGTCGAAATCGATGGTTTCTAAACTCACAGCATTATCTCGAGGTTGAACGAATGACGTGATAATAGTCGGTAAGCTGCGCGGCTACCGTATCCCAATTAAAATTCTGCAAAATACGCTGGCGGCCTTGAAGGGCTAACCGATTGCGGAGCTCTGGGTCGTTCAGCAGGCGGCGAATACCCTCCGCGAGCGCAGCAGCGTTTTTGCATGGCACAATAATGCCTGCATCGCCCACAACTTCAGGCAAGGCGCCCCCGGCCGTTGAAACCACGGCCACTTCGCATGCCATGGCCTCGGCAGCAGGAAAGCCGAAGCCCTCATACTCAGATGGCACCACGGCGATACTTGCGCGCGCATAAAGCGCAGTAATCGCGGTAGCATCGATGCCATGGTGAAATTCGATCCGCGACATAAGGCCTTTTGTCTTTAGGAGTTTGTCGGTTGGGCCGCCTGGGTTGGGTTTGCCGATAAAGGTTAACTTTAGATCGGGGAATTCCTCTACCAACAACGCTACCGCCTCTAACAAGTAGCGCGTGCCTTTGAGTGGCTGGTCCGCGCTGGCTGTGGTGATCAGGTGCATAGGTTCCCGGGTGATATCGGGCACAGGTACGAACGTTGTGCTGTCGACGCCGTTGTATACGACAGTGAGTCTTTCCGCGTCGACAGCGAAGTCGTGAGCGATGTCGGCCTTGGAATTTTCGCTAACGGTAATTATGTGCTTCAACTCTCTGGCGACGCGTATTTGCATCCGCAAGAACAAATGCCAACGTTTGATTAACAGCCGCATGCCCCAGTTTTTTTCGTGGGCGAGTGCGATTGCTCGGTCGTACGTAATCGGGTGATGGATTGTTGCAATGATCGGTACGCCGCTGCGTTGTAAAGTCAGTAGTGCTGGTGCCAGGCATTGGTTGTCATGAATCACGTCGTAGTTATTGCCGTGTCGTTTCAGATAACGCAACAATCTGCGGCCAAAGGTGTAAGGCTCTGGAAAGCCGCCGGAATTAAAAGACAGCCACTCGAACAGATCCGTAGCGCTGAGTAAATGTCGCCACTGCAAGGCCCGGAATGGGTTGTCAGCGGCAAATAAATTGAGGCCGGGCAGTTTGATAAGGTTAATACCTTCATCCAGTTCGGGATAAGGCTCGCCAGAGATAACGTCTACTCGGTGTCCAGCATTGGTTAACGCCCTGGCCAAATATTTAAGGTAGATACCCTGGCCGCCACTGTATGGGTTGCTGCGATAGCCGAGCAAGGCAATGTTCAACGAGCCGCGCGATGCAAGGGTTTTAGACGACGAGTTTGGTATTTCCTCACACGACGGCATGTGTTGGATTCCTGTGTTATAGGTCGATGCGAATAACGGCGGCGGTCGAGCATAAAGGGTTTAAATGGTTGGCGAAACTGCCGTGGGCAGCTTGACAGCCCCAGAATAACTCAACTTAGGCCTAAGCTGACAGGCGATCCGAACATGAATAGTATGCAGTTTACGCAATTAAAAAGGTGAATCCTGTTCATGTCTCAGATTGAGCTTAGACATCTGCGAACGTTGGTAGCGCTGCGCGACAGCGGCAGTTTGGTGGAGGCTGCCGAGCGCGTCCATCTCACTCAGTCTGCTTTGTCCCATCAGCTTAAGGAGCTGGAAACTCGCATCGGGTGCGCGCTGTTCGTCCGGAAAACGCGGCCCGTGCGCTTTACCAGCGCAGGAAATCGATTATTGCTGCTTGCGGATCAGTCCCTACCTCTGGTGCACAGTGCGGAACTGGATTTACAGCGCTTAGTGGGTGGCGAATCCGGGCGTCTGTATATGGCAATCGAATGCCACAGTTGTTTTGAATGGCTGTTGCCCGCCATTGACAGTTATCGCGATCAGTGGGCAGATGTGGAGTTGGACATTGCCAGTGGTTTTCACTTTGCGCCGCTGCCAGCACTAGCGCGGGGGGATTTGGATCTGGTAATCACCGCTGATCCGGTCGATGAGCCGGGCATCCATTACTTCCCGCTATTCAGTTATGAAGCCAAGCTCGCCGTGGCGAAGGATCATGAATTGGTCGCTAAGGAATGGCTTGAGCCCGAAGACTTAGCGGGTGCAACGATTGTCAGCTATCCCGTTGACCGCGACCGCCTCGATTTGTTTACCAGTTTTTTGGACCCCGCCGGAGTTGAACCTGAGCGCGTCAGACATGCTGAACTCACGACTATGATCGTGCAGTTGGTGGCCAGTGGCCGCGGCGTTGCCTGCTTGCCGAATTGGGCCTTGCATGAATATCTGCAGAATGACTATTTGTCGGTATGCTCGCTCGGCGAGGAGGGTGTATGGCCAACTTTATACGGCGCTGTGCGTAAAGATCAGGCCGACGCGCCGTTTATGCTCGGTTTCGTTGCTGTGGCGAAAGAGGTTTGCTTTAAGAACTTAAAGGGTATTGTCACCGCCGAGTTGGAGCCGCTCAAGTTCCGTTGAGGCTCGGTGCGCGTTTACTTAAGGCACCAGTACCACTTCTTGCCATTGCGTACCGACTAAGCTGTAGCGTCTGCGGTCGTGCAGCCCGCTCAATTCGTTTAAATCCAGCCGTTCTAACTGTGTAGGTTTGATGAGGAGTCCGCGCGCCGTCGCGGGTGCGGTAACAGGCTCGGGCAGGGATAACTCGTCCAATCCCAACTGTAGCTGCTCGCGGCTGGCAATGGGCGTACTCTGAGGCTGCTTCAAGTCGTAAAACCAATCCATGCGTTTTGGGGTTTCCGGACGATATTGCCAACTCGCAGCCACCACGCTGGGGTCGATCGGAACGGTAGTGAATTGCATACGATATTGAAGTTCGATACTCGGCCAATAGGTGTTGATCGATCCGCCATTTTGCAGTTGTCGCCACTTCGGGCTGCTTTCATGCATAAACAACGCAAGATCGTCCTCTACCTGCCGTAACACTAAAGTTCGCGCTTCAGGCTTACCATCTTCAGCTACTGTGGCGAGCACGCAGACCGCCGCCATCGGATCACCGGCCTCTCGAGCGCGCGCCCGATCGGACTGGAAGAGGTCTAACGGCGTGGTCACGACGAACTCGGGAAGGCTTGTTGGTCCGCTCGGATAATGCTTATCCAGCGCGCAATGCTGATAAAGCCCTGCCCCCAGCGACTGTAGTCTGTCAGCTGTTCCGCGATCTGATCGTCGTTCAGTTGCCCCGCGATACCAGAACGTATGATGGACCGGGTGACCTCTATGGTTTCCACCGCGCGCTGCAGGTCTTCAAGATCACCCATTGGCCCGTGTCTGGGAATGGTCAAAACGTCTTGAGGTAAAGTGCTGAGCAGGCTGCGTAGATTATTTATAAAGCCGCTGACGCTGCCGCCGTTGTTTATGTCGATATACGGAAAGGCGCCATTAAAGAAATGATCGCCCACATGTACAACGTTAGCCGACTGAAACAAAACTACGCTGTCACCGTTGGTATGGCCTTGGGGTAAGTGCACGACGCGGATGCTGTCACCATTAATATGCAGTTGCAGTTGTTGCTTATACGTTAGCTTTGGCAGCCCTGCAGCAGGAAACTGCGGTTGATTAAGTAGGCGTGTGCGCACATTGTCTTGGGCAATGATGCTCCCGGTTTCACCAAAAAACGGATTGCCGCCGGTGTGGTCGCCATGGACGTGGGTGTTAAGGATCATCGCCGGGCGTCCGCCCCCTAATTTTTGCAGCGCTTTGATCTCTACATTGGCAAAACGGTCCGTCGCTGATGCGCTCGGTCCGAATGCGATGATTGGAATAAAGCAACATGCCGTTGCCAGGATACGCGTTCGCCACAGTTTCAACGGCAAAGCTCAGTCTGTCTTGGGGTCTTCAGCGGCGGGCCCAGTATTTTGGCCTGTGCGGATGTCGGCAATATCTCGTTGGATTTCGCTAAGACGAAACAACACATCCGGTAGTTGATCATTGATACGCCAAAGTAGGTACGCGATGACAACTAAGATAACGAAGGATAGAAAACTCATGGGCTCACTCCAGTTTGAGTATCGCTACGGTATAGTGGCGGTCATTTGGTGTCTAGTTCTGCCGCAGTTATGGCCCCCGGTCGATCCAGATTCAGTCGCCGACCGTGCATGGGATTCGCCGGGGTTTGCGAACCGGGTTGGTGCGTAAAATCAGTTGGGTTAGGTCGGACGGGCTGGCGGGGGTTGGTGTGCGATGGCGGCTTATCTAATGTGCTGTGGTCGACGGCTAGACGGTGCCGGGGTTGCGTCACCGCTGACGGGCAGCAATTCGGCAAACGCCAACCCTGCTTGTTGTTGCCCCCAGGCCAACATAGGATGCAGGTCATTGGTATAAAGCCCTATGCCCTGAGCAGGTTTTACAAGGTGCATCGTGTTTTCTTTCGATTTAGGCGCAGCCTAGCATGACGATAACCCAGAGCGCGCAACCCGTGCTGGACGCGGCACTGCTGCAAGCGCTGCAGGACTGTGTGCCCAGCGGGTTGGCTGACAGGCACGCGTTTTGCGCGCGGTTACAAAAGATCTATGGTGGCGCTCAGGCAAGCATAATATTGCGAAATATGTCGATGCACTTGTATCGCTGCTATTGGCTGAATCCGTTACAGCCCTCGCTACTGCGCGCGGGGGAATTGGGCGGCGAGCCGGTAGCGGGTCTTACAGAGGTGTATCAGGTGCCGGTCGACCATCCCATTGCCCATCATCCCGCGGCCTCCGCCGGCGCGATCTACATTCAGAATCCGTCGAGCTACTTTGCTGTAAAAACCCTTGCGCCTGCGTTGAACGAAGAAGTGCTGGATCTTGCGGCTGCGCCTGGCGGTAAGACTCTAGCCATAGCCGCGCGGATGCAGAATACGGGACGCGTGGCCGCGGTGGAACCTATCCGCGGACGATTTCATCGTATGCAAGCGAATTTGCGGCGCTGCGGTGTTTCTAACGTGCAGTTCTATCAGCGCGATGGCCGCGGTGTTGGTCGCGCCGTACCCGAACGTTTCGACCGCGTACTGCTGGATGCACCGTGCTCTTCAGAATCGCGTATGCGCTGGCAGGAGGCGCGAAGTTTCGCACATTGGAATTTGCGTAAAGTTCGCGAGACGCAGCGCAAACAGAAGAGCTTACTCCGCTCGGCCTATGCGGCGTTAAAGCCCGGCGGTGTATTGTTGTATTGCACCTGCAGTTTTGCACCGGAAGAAAACGAGTTGGTCGTTGATGCGTTGTTAAAGAAAAGTGATGCGCTGTTGTTACCCATCGACAACGCACCGGAGAACTCGATTTCTGGTCTAACGCATTGGTTGGGTAGAGATCTCGCTTCGGAGATGAGCCGCTCCGTACGGATTATGCCGGACGGCCCGTGGGACGGATTTTATCTGGCGCGTATTACGAAGCCTCAATAATCGGCGGGTATTAGGGTAAGAGTGAGTTCGGCACAGCGGTACGCGAGATCGACCCAATCTACGGTAATTTGGAAGCTCGCCAAAGCTGCGGTGGGTAGCTCAATGCGCTGTTGTTGGTTGTTCAGCAGGCTGGCGAGGTAACTCAGACCGGGGTTGTGGCCCACCATTAAAATGTGTGCGATGTCCGCAGGTGTTTGTCGCAGCCTTTCCAGTAGTTGATCTTCATGCCCAAGATAGAGGTCTGGGTAATTGACGCTTGCACAATGCCAAGCGGTTTCGAAGGGTTGAGCGCTCGACTGAGTGCGCGCCGCCGGACTCGCATAGATCCAATCTGCGCGCAGGTCCATGAGCACACATTTTTTTAACAAACGCCCTATGTCATCACTGCCGCGATCGCTGAGCGGACGATCATAGTCGTCCGCGCCGGGCGCTGCCGGCATGGCGTCGCCGTGGCGCAGGAGTGTGAGGGTTCTTTCGACCATCAATCCCAGAGCGCAAAAAACTCCTCAAGTGCTTGGATTTGGCCGCCGGAAGCGGATGAGGGCACGATGATAGGGGTCTTTATGCCCGCGTCGAACCAAGCCTCAATGCCCTCACGAACTTCTTGTGCTGTACCAAACAAAGTTGTGTCAGCGAGCCAACGGTCTGACAAACACTCTGGTACGCGGTCGTAATCCTTTTCAGCGATCGCAGCTTCAACCGCGGTCATTTCCTCCTCGTAACCGGCTTGTTTCCAGTAGTTACGATAGTTCGGTAAGAAAGCGTAGCTGGTCAGCGTTTTGCGATTCACTGCTGCTGCTGCCGCTTTGTCATCACTGATACAGGTGGGCACCATGTTGCCAATAAAGAAGTCTCCACGGGCTTTTGTTTCGGCGCTCAAATTTCCCAGAGAGTGGCTCATATAAGAGCGCGCGCCGTTGGCAAATACCATGCCGCCACCGATTTCCTCAGCCAGTTGAATCATTTTGTCGCGCAGTGTCGCCAACACGATAGGTGGTAGATCGCCCACTCGAGGTACTGCTTGCATGTCCTCCACAAACTGGCGCATATCACCTAGTGGCTTACCTGCGGTGATACCCATGCGGTTGAGTGCCGGCGCATGACTAACGCCCACACCAAACCGAAATCTGCCGTTGGAAACCTCGTGGAGAAATGCCGCAGTTTGTGCAAAGTCCGTTACGTTGCGGGTATAAATCGGAGTGATACTGGTGCCGATCATGACGTCGCGCGTGCTCAATGCAATGGCGTTGCACAACGACAAACTGTCGCCAAGGCTAGGGCCGAAAATGCCGGGGAACCCTCTGCGTTCAATTTCCTGGGCGATCTCAATTGTTTTGAGCCTGCGGCCCGGAACTGCGGCCAAACTCACTGCGGGTAGTTGTGTCATGTTTCCCTCCAAAATTCGCGAAAAAACCCAGAGTACTCGAGTTAATTCCTTAGGCCAAACATTAGGGTTTGCACAACGTCACTTGGTGAAAGTCTCTTTAGTCGCGGTGGCCATGGGATGGGGTCATGTGTTGGATGAACTTCGGCTGCCTAACGATGTCTTCCGAGGCGGATTCGCCACCCATGAGATAAACCGATCCCAGGAGAATTTGTGGTGCAGGTCATGGGGTGCTCAGGGTTCGGTGTCATCTCCATTTTCGCATGCGCTGACACGACAGTTTCTCTGGCCGATCTCTGCAATTCCCTGTCGGAAGCGGTGAGGATAGATTCTCATCGGCTTCATGGCATTGATGGGTTGTGGGGTAACGCCAGTGGCCCGACTAAGCTACTGCAGCCCCGAGCGCTTTAGGTCCGGAAACTCACCAGTTAATCGGTTCGGTCGGATTACGTTGTCGTTCAATCAGTGTTGGCTGCGGTTCAACAACGGTACCGCCATGTCGCTCAGGCACGTTAGATGGTCGCGCATAGTAGCGTTGTTTAACGGTCAATTACTGAAGTGCTCGAGGTTCTCTAGCAGTACTTGGTTCTGCTCCTCTGTACCCACACTGATACGTAATTTGTCGTTCAGGCGCGGATGGTTGAAATAACGCACCAATATGTTCTTGGCTTTAAGCCTTTTATAGATGTCCTCGGCACCGATGCCGTCGCTCGGTGGCGTTGCGAGTAAAAAGTTGGCTTCGCTGGCTGCACAAGACCAGCCGATTTCGGTAAGTCGTTGTGCCAGCAAGTGACGTTGCTCGCGCACCTTCTCCCAAGTAGAGCGGGCATAGGCTTGGTCTTTTAGTGCGGCCAGCCCAAGGCTCTGGCTGATGCTATCAATGTTATAGCTGTCGCGGGTTTTTTCGATGATGGGCGCGATCAGGTCCTGGTCACCGAGCAAATAGCCAAGCCGCAACCCAGCTAAGCTGTAACCTTTACTGAAGGTACGCAATACCAGAACGTTGTCGTGCTGCTGGATTAACTCGCGACTGTTATAGCCGATCTTTGGATCGACGAAATCGGCGTAGGCTTCATCGATCAGTAATACGCCGCTGATGGCCTCTGCGATCTCGTGTAACTGCTGGGCTTGGGTTAATCGACCACTCGGCGCATGGGGATTGACCAGACAGGAAAGTTGCGCACCCGCGGCGTTGGCACGTGTAGCGAAGTCAGGGGGAATTGACCAGTTCGGCGCTAAATCTATGTTAAGCGTGAGGGCGTCTTGTATTTGCACCAGCACCGGATAGAGGGAATAGCTGGGGTCCGTGGTGGCGAAGGTGCCGCCTGGACAAACATAGGTAGTGATCGCAAGACGGAGGGCTTCATCGCCTGCATGGGTGACCACAACCTGATTTTTGTGCAGTCCGTGCTGTTCCGCGATCTGCTCGCGCAGAGCGTCGGCGGTAGGCTGTGGGTAGGTGCGTAAACTGGCAGTAGAGAACGTGTTTAACGCTTCGGTCACAGCGGGGCTCGGCGGGTATGGGTTTTCGTTGGTGTTCAGCTTGATCGCATGAAGATCGAGGGGCTGTTCGCCCCATTTATACCCTTCCATGCGTTGAATGTTGGGCCGTTGAAATTTGCTCATAAGGTCGCTTCAGGCGGTTCCGCGTCGTCTGGCTTTTCCGGTTCGGACGCGGCCGAGTCCTCGGAGCCCGCTGGCCCCAACAGATAGGCGATCCAACTCGTGTCTGGGTTCGCCTCGAGTGCGATCTTGGCGGTCATCGTTAAAGGAACAGATAACAGCATGCCCACCGGCCCCAATAACCAGCCCCACAATATCAAGGATAGGAACACCACCAGTGTGGAAAGACCCAGGCCACGCCCCAGAAAACGTGGTTCTACAACGTTACCCATTACCATGTTTATAAGAAAAAAACTGCCAGCAACAGCGCCGGCAATGGCCGGCCCGGCCTGCACCAGGGCCAGCAAAATCGGCGGTACTGCTGCGATAATAGAGCCGATGGTTGGAATGAAGTTAAGCAGCATGGCTAATAATCCCCAAAGCAGGGGGAAGTCCACGCCCAGTGCCCATAGCACGGCTGTGACCACCACGCCGGTAGCGATGCTGACACTGGTCTTGATGGCGATGTAGCGGTTCATGTTGGCGGTGAATTCAGAGAACAACGGTAGATCGCGTTGCGGGTCTGCGAGCACGTGTCGCAGCTTGCTTGGAAAGCTTGTGGCTTCCGCGAGAATGAAAACGACGGTGAGCGCAATCAGCAAGCTATCGCTGAGTACTGCACCAATGCCCGCCAAAGTGGAGCTTGCAAAAGTCAACGCCGACCCGGGTGATAGGTTGGTCACCAAGTTGGCGATGTCTAGCGGGATATTGAAATCGTTGAGAAAACCTATGAGTTGTGCCTGCAGCAGCGCCAAACGCTCTTGGTAGAAGGGTAACTTTGCTGCGAACGCAGAGGTAGATGACGCCAGAAGACCGCCTAGTATTGCCAGTATCGTAATGATGCCGACGATGACCGTGGGAAGCGCAACGGTGCTCTTTAGCCCCCTCTGACGTAGCCAAAATAGCGGGGTCGCGGCGATGGTGGCGATAAATGCTGACAACAGAAACGGTACGACCAGCGCCTGCGCAGACTTCAAGCCCGCAGCGATAACGATTAGAGCGGCGACTAACAATAAGCTGTTGGTGGTGCGGGTTGGCCTTTCGATCGTCATGGTCTTGTTTTGCCGCTAGCTGAAAGCTTGGCGATTCTTAAGGCTTGGAAGCTGTTCGCGCACCCGCGCGACTTCGGCTGGATCTATAGTTGCTATGGCGTAGCCGTCCCCGTCATCGATCTCTGCAAGTACCCGGCCCCACGGGTCGATGATTACCGAATGTCCATAGGAGGATCGGTTGGCGCTGTGCCGGCCGTGCTGCGCCGGCGCGATAACGTAGCTCTGATTTTCAATTGCGCGGGCGCGCAATAGCGCGTGCCAGTGGGCATCGCCCGTTGTCGCGGTGAATGCCGATGGCACGCTGTGCGCGATTGCGCCTTGATCTGTGAGCGCCTGATAAAGAGCGGGAAAGCGCAGGTCGTAGCAAATGGTTAGACCAAGTTTGCCGAACGCGGTGTCGGTTAAGACGGCGCGGTTCCCGGCTGCGGTTTGGCGCGATTCTCTTAGTTGCGGGCCGTCGACGATGTTGACGTCAAATAGATGAATCTTTCGATACAGCGCTTTGACCGTGCCGGTTTCGTCTAGGTATACGCTGGTGTTGTAGCAACGTTGCGCATCTCCGGGGATTGCTTCATGGAATCCACCCAACAGTAAGGCACAGTTGAGTTCCTGAGCCAATTCTTGGCAGCGGTGCAAAATAGGCCCACCTGCCGGTAACGTCTCCAGGATCTCTTGTTTGCCTTCGTGTCGGCCGAGATAAGCGAAGGCCTCCGCCCATGTGATCAGTTGCGCGCCCTCCGCTGCGGCTTGGCGGCTCAACTGGATCAGTGTGCTGAGATTGGCTGCGACGTCTGTGCCAGCGTTATGCTGAACGACCGCTACCTGAGTTGGAGCGGTGCTAGACATGGCGGCTTAAAGTTGGTGTTTGCATGACCAACATTCTATCAAGTTGTCTTCGCATTGCTCAGTTCTTCGGGCTGCACACATTTGATCGGGTTGCCTAGGTACTCTTCTAAAGCGGGTAGGTTAAACGCGTCGTCCTCAGACACAAAGCTGATCGCTGTGCCTTCCGCCCCGGCGCGACCGGTTCGACCGATGCGGTGAACGTAATCTTCTGGGTCATCAGGAAGTTCAAAGTTAATCACATGGGTAACGCCGTCGACGTGGATTCCTCGGCCCGCTACGTCGGTGGCAATGAGGTACTGCAGGTTGCCTTGCTTAAAGCGATTGAGCGTCGAGAGACGTTTTTTCTGTGGGATGTCACCGGCTAAGCCCTCGCATTGGATGCCTTTTTGGCTTAAATAGCTTACCAATCGATGGGTCTGATCGCGGCGATTGGCAAAGATGATGGCGCGTTCGGGCCGCTTTACTAACAAAAAGTCGCGCAGCAGTTCTTGACGTTTGTGAGCGCTGATCAGCCAGAATTTTTGATCGACGGTGTCGGTGGCGACACTGTCGGGTTCGACTACGATATGTTCCGGGTCAATAGTCCACGACTGCGCTAGCCGCATAACCGTTTCATTAAAGGTAGCCGAAAAGAATAGCGTTTGGCGTTGTCGTTTGTGGGGTGTTTGATAAACGATGCGTCGAACATCGGGAATGAAACCCATGTCTAGCATTCGATCTGCCTCGTCGATGACCAAGGCCTCGACCTTGCTCAGGTTAACGTGCCGGCGTTCTAAGAAGTCGATAAGTCGCCCGGGTGTTGCAACCAGTATGTCTACGGGTTTTGCTGCCAACCGCTCCTGTTGCTTGGTGAAATCCATGCCGCCGACGACGCTAACGGTCGAGGCGCCCATATACTTTGCCAGATCTGCTGCGTCGCCTTCTATTTGCAGCGCTAACTCTCTTGTCGGTGCCAGCACTAGTGCGCGCGGTGTACCTTTAGGCAGGGGCTGCTGCAGCGGGTTCTCCCAGAATCTGGTCAGCAAGGCGATAAGGAAAGCTGCAGTTTTTCCGGTACCGGTCTGCGCCTGACCGGTGACATCATAGTCTGCCAGACTGAACGGCAGAGCTCGGGCCTGAATCGGTGTACAAAACTCGAAACCGAGGTCGTTGATGGCACGCATCAAGGGTTCGGGTAGGGCGTAGTCTTGGAAACGATCCGGTTGCTCCTGGGCTGTTGTTGGTGAACTTCCGACGTCGGTAGCCGATATAGAATCCGTCATAGTTTTCCTAAGATTGTGCGAGCAATTTACGCGCGCTGGCGAGTTTCACGCACAAGGTGAGTATCTCCATGGCGCCGCTTAATTCCTGCAAGCTGCCGAAAGTGGGCGCAATGCGCACGTTACGGTCATCGGGGTCGACCCCGTAAGGGAATGTAGCGCCCGCGGGGGTGAGGACTAAGCCCGATTCTTTGGCCATAGCCACAACCTGTTTAGCGAGGCCAGGCAGCAAATCTAGGGAAACGAAATATCCGCCGTTCGGCTTGGTCCACTCGGCGATCGCTAGAGCGCCGAGTTGTTCGGTTAATATTTGGTCTACAAGTGCGAATTTGGGGCGCAGGATTTCGGCATGTGCGGCCATGTGCTCGGTGACTCGGCCATTTAGAAAGCGCGCGTGCCGTAACTGGTTGACCTTGTCGGGCCCGACGGTTTGTACACTCAGATGCGCCACGAGGCTTTGTAGAACTTTAGCGCCAGAGGCGACAAAGCCGACGCCGGCGCCAGCAAAGGTGATCTTCGAGGTGGAAGCAAATTGCACAATATGCTCCGCGGTCCCAGCAGCTATGGCGAAATCGCGAATACTTGCCAGCGCGTCACCCGGTTGTTCCAAGTGGTGTACCGCGTACGCGTTGTCCCAAAGTACAATAAAGTCGTCGGCGGCCGCTTGCCCCGGCAGCGCAGCCAGGGCTTCCACCGTGTTGTCGGAATAGGTGTTACCGGTGGGATTAGCGTATTTCGGCACACACCATATAGCTTTTATGTTGGAGTCCGCGGCAGCAAGCTCCGCGGCGCGCTGCAGGTCTGGGCCGTGTTCGAGCATAGGAATGTTGACCATCTCCATGCCAAAGTGTTGGCACAGCACAAAGTGCCGGTCATAGCCCGGTACCGGGGTCAGCACTTTGATCGAGTCGCTGTCCCGCCACTTACGATTGTCGCCCCACAAGCCAAGGTTTAAGGCAGTACTTAAAACCAGATGCATGAGATTCAAGCTTGAATTGCCCGCTGCCATAATCTCTGCCGCGGGGACGCCCATTATTTCTGCACCGAGGTCGCGAGCTTCCGCAATGCCCATTAAGCCGCCGTAGTTTCGGGTGTCGGTGCCGTCCGCGCTTATGTAGTTGCCGGCGATGGTGGTTTCCAAAGCATCGCTGAGGCGTAACTGTTCGACCCCTGGCTTGCCGCGGCTCAAGTCGAGTTGCTGATTGGCACCGCTGACTGTCGCTAAAGCGTCTGTCCAAGTCCGCTCTAATGTCTGTAAGTCTGGTTTCGGTAGCGTTGCCAGAGGTTGCCCTGATTCACCAACAGTCATAGTCCAAGATCCTCTTGCAGTCCAAGCATGATATTGAGGTTTTGTATGGCGGCGCCGGCGGCGCCCTTTCCTAAATTGTCGTACCGCGCATTGATCACGATGCGCTGTGCGTCGCCGAATACCATCAATTCGAGGGTGTTTGTGTCATTGCACTTGGTAGGGTTCAGATATCCGTTTACCAGATGCTCGGGTGCGTTCACCGGCGCCACATGAATGAACCGTTCCGAGGCGTAGCGCTGCGCTAGGACGGCCTGAACGTCGGCCGATGTCGCGCCGCTCAGTTCACTTGCAAATAGCGCGATGCTGGTGACCATGCCTTTGTAGTAATTGGCCACTGTCGGTAGGAAAATCGGTGCGACAGCGGTGCCACTGTAGCGCTGCATTTCCGGTAGATGCTTGTGGCTTTGGTTCAGGCCATAGGCTTGAGTGTTGAAGGTGTCAGCTTGCTCCGGCGTAAAGTCGCGAAACGACTCTATCATCTGGCGACCGCCGCCTGAATAACCGGACACAGCGGTGCAACGCAGTGGTGTGCCCGTGTCCAACAACCCGGCTTCTACCAGCGGCAAAATGCTCAGTATGAAGCCTTGTGGATAACATCCTGGATTGCTGACCTTGTCGGCTGCAGCAATGGCCTCGCGACTTTTCGCATGGAGTTCGGGCAGCCCATAGACCCAGTCAGGCTGAACGCGATGCGCGCTGCTGGCGTCGAGGATCCTGCAGTGGTCGGCTGCTAGGTCGCAGGCCGCGACGGCAGCGTCGTCTGGAAGGCACAGAATTGTGACATCGGCTTGCTTGAACATTTGCTCGCGGACTGTGGGATCTTTGCGCTGTTGGTCAGCGATATCCAGCAGCTTAAGATCGCTGCGCCCGCGCAGGCGTGTGGCAATTTCAATCCCCGTGGTGCCGGCCTGTCCGTCGATAAAAATTGTTGCCATGATTTAAACGCCGATCCGTTTTACGCGCATAAGAAAGAGCAATAGGTTTATTGCCATAGCCTTAACCGCTCCTGTGATCGGCCATAAGCTGTCGAAAAAACGCGCAGAGTCTAAACTATTCCGGCTTGGAACGTAATTTCGTTGCGCAGCGAAGGCGGTAACTTTGTCAAGGTTTGGCGCAAGCTTGTGTTCGGGAAATAACTGCGCGCAAGATGCACAAAGCGCAGTGTCTTGAGTCCATCAAACCAATCATTAACTAAGCGTTGGCGCTGCGCAGTGTTAGGCTGCTGGTAAAGTTTATCGTTCAGGACTTTATGCACTCCCAATTGCCGCAGAATATTCGAGATCCGCACTTGATCAGGATCGTCGGTAGGAGCTGATGAAGAGAATTGCCTGTCGAGACTGCACAGCGCAAGATAGTTTAATGCCTTGCCCAATAGCTCAAAGCACCGGTAGTCATAGCTTAAATAACTTTCACCACTTGGGTCTTTTTCGAGGATCGAAGCTATTTTTTGCAAAGCCGGACCCGTACCAAAAACCACTCGCGTCGATCGTCTTGCCTGAACCTCGATGATCGGCTGCTTTAACCATGTTATGGCTTCGAGTTTGTTGAGTTTGTTGAGCAGGTGAAAATCTTCCCCCGCGTTGCGCTTTGGGAAACCACGGGCTTTTGCGTAATTGACGGCATGCACCGCAATAGTGCTGCCAAGCGTTGGATACGCATAAGGGCTGCCCTGAACAGCAAGTGCGTGAACGTAATATTGCATATGAGTGTCGTAGAGCTTGGCGGCATGGGCCAACCCGGGGTCTGCGCTGATGTGCCGATGGCTGAACACAATCGTGCCCGGTCGTTGGGTTGAAATTGCGTTGAAGTAGTCTTCCGGTAGGCGCGCGTCAGCATCTGTCTGATATAACCAAGGCGAAGTGATCTGGCCTTCGCGATACAGACGCAGTGCGATGTCTGTGCCTACTTTTCGCGCCAGCCCTACGCCTTGTTTATGCGGTATGCGTACGCCGGGAGTGGCCCGATCAACCATCAATAATGGGGTTGCCTCGCTATGTTTGAGGCTATTGAGTAGTTTTAGCGTAGATTGTATTTGCTGTTTCGTAGCGACGGGTTCTGCAGGGGCGTTCGCGACGACGATACACAATAGCTGCGCATCGCTACAGCGACTAACCACTTCGGCTAGAAAGTGTTCTGATTCAGCGAACGCCGGGATGACCAGAACATTCTTATATCGCTGTTTTTGGGTAAGTGCGGGTTGGCGGGTTAAGCTCGAGCTAAGCGCCTCGGGTTCTGCATAGTGCTGTAGATAGTGATCGATGACCCGATCCATAATATCAGTCTGCTAGTGCAGGGCAGCGCGCAGCGGCAGCGTTTTTACAACTTCAGCTTCTGTTTCGGTTAGCTCGTTAAAGCGTTCGGTTACGACAGATTCGTCAAAATGGTGCGCCGCCAAATTTATAAACAACTCCCAGTGGCGTTTCTCACTGGTGGCGATGGAGCGATAGAAGCGGGCCAAAGGGGGCTCGCCGTCCAAGTTATCCGCAACCAGTGCGAAGCGTTCGGCACCGCGCCGTTCGACCACGGCACCGACGATCAGGCGATCCAGCAAGAAAAATTCGGTGGCTTTGCGTACTTGGCCGTTCAACTCATGGATATAAGGATCTTTTAGGTCGGCAGCGGGAGTGAGCTGGCGGTCAAGGATCAGCCGCATGACCTCGCGATAGTGGTTCAGTTCCTCGACGGCAAGTTCCACCATAGCGCGCACGATAGACGGCTTGTCCGGGTAATGAGAAACCATGCTCATGGCCATACCGGATGCTTTTTTCTCCGCGGAAGCGTGATCCATGAGAAAAGCGTCGAAATTGGCCAGTACCGCCTCGAGCCAGCCAGTGGGTGTCGCCGCAAGTGGGCTTAGTCGGGATAGATCGACGACAGCCATTGACTTATATCGGTTATTTGTTGCGGACACACCTGATGGCCCATGGCGTATTCCTGCCATTGTACGCGGTAGTTGAGAGCGATTAACGCCTCGCGTGACGTGATCGCGCGGGTGATAGGGATCACTGGGTCTGACAGGCCGTGTGCCATGAAAATCGGCGTGTCGACATTCTCCAAAGCGATGCGTTCGGTGACTTGCTCATGATCGTGGAGATAGGTTGAGAGCGCCATAATTCCAGCCAAGGGTCGATTGAAACTCAGGCCGAGTTCTAAAGCGATGACACCACCTTGAGAAAAGCCCGCCAAGGTAATTCGTTCACTGGATATGCCCGCGGCGATTTCACTTTCGATGATTGATTTGATGGCCTCAGCTGAGTCCCTAATGTCCGCGCCTCCCGCCAGAGGAGCGCCAGGGTCGATGTCGTACCACGCACGCATCTCCGCCCCGCCATTTATGGTGACCGGTCGAATCGGCGCATTGGGGAAAATAAAGCGCACGCTGGCGCTGATATCCAGCATTGGCACGAGGGGTTCGAAATCGGTAGCGTCTGCGCCGAGCCCGTGTAACCAAATGACGCTAGCCGTTGGGTTCGCTGCCGTTTCACGCCGCAAGCATTCCAGTGCGGAAGGTTTTAAAGTATCCACCATTGGGCCTTTCCGAGTAATGTCGACGGCACCTTAGCTGTATTCGCGCGGAGATTTCAACGTTGTTGGCTGGGAATCTAATGACAATAAGTTGACCTAACTGCCCAAGGCCAAGTACCTTGCGCACCCGTGTTTGTCGAACACGCTCGCTGGGCGCTGGTTCAAGCCGTCCGCGCTAGAATACCTTGATGGCACAATCTAGATGACCGAATACCCAGAAAATCGTCAAACGTCGGGCAACATGCGGCGTTTGACGCCTGCGTTAAAGTTTCTCCAGCCCTACCGGTTGCAGGTAATCGTGGCGAGTGTCGCGTTATGTGTTACCGCGGGCACTATGCTGCTTCTGGGTCAGGGTATTCGGATGGTTATTGATAGCGGTTTCGCGAGTGGTGAAACTGCCCTGCTTACCGAGTCGCTAAGGCTGTTTGTTATTTTTGTCGGGGTTTTGACGGCCGGCACATTTGTGCGGTTCTACTTCGTGTCTTGGGTCGGCGAGAGGGTCAGTAATGACATCCGCCAAGCGGTGTTTAATCACTTAATTCATATGCACCCGGATTTTTTCGAAACCAACATTCCCAGCGAGATTCAGTCGCGCATTACCACGGACACCACGTTACTGCAGACGGTCATAGGGTCGTCGGTGTCCATTGCATTGCGCAATGCGCTGATGTTCGTCGGTGGCCTAATTTTGCTGGTCATAACCAACCCAAAATTGTCGCTGCTCGTGTTAGGCACTGTGCCCTTTGTGGTCTTGCCGGTCGTGTTATTTGGCCGGCGGGTACGCGTGCTGTCGCGATCCAGCCAGGACCGGCTTGCCGACGTGGGTAGTCAAGTCAGTGAGAGTTTCCGACATATAAAGATCGTGCAGTCGTTCAATCATCAACGTGCGGATATCGCGCAGTTTAGCGCGCGCCTCGACCGTGCGCTCAACGTAGCCCTGCAGCGTATCTGGCATCGCGCGGTGCTTGTTGCAGTGGTAATGCTTACGGCTTTTGGCGCGGTTGCAACACTGTTGTGGGTGGGCGGCCAAGATGTACTGGCAGGTCGCACATCACCTGGCGATCTGGCGGCATTTATTTTTTATGCCTTTATCGTTGCAGGGTCGGTGGGCACAATTTCAGACGTTTGGGGAGATTTGCAGCGTGCTGCGGGTGCTACCGAGCGCTTGATTGAACTGTTGCAGGCAACAAACGATATTGTTGACGGGCACTATGCGACTGCAAAAGCAGAATCCTCTGGCCAACCGTCCGCGGCGCTGCAGCTGCACGATTTGTCCTTCAGTTACCCATCGCGGCCGCAAAACAGAGCCTTGGATGGCATCAGCCTCAGTGTGGACGCAGGTGAAATGGTGGCGATCGTAGGCCCTTCGGGTGCCGGTAAGAGCACCCTTTTTGATTTACTGCAGCGGTTTTACGACCCCGACAGTGGAGCAATAGTGCTCGACGGCAGTGATCTGCGCGAGCGTTCGTTGGAGTCCGTGCGTGCGGCGTTCGGTTTCGTGCCACAGGACCCGGTGCTGTTTTCTGGCACAGTGCGCGACAACTTAATTTATGGGCGACCCGACGCCACGGCTGACGAAGTCGCTAAGGCCTTAGACTTAGTCTATGCAATGGAGTTCATAGGAGCCTTGCCCGAGGGATTGGACACATGGGTGGGCGAAAGTGGTGTCGGATTGTCTGGCGGTCAACGGCAGCGCTTGGCGATCGCGCGGGCGTTGCTGTCACATCCTAGGTGCTTGCTCCTCGATGAGGCGACCAGTGCTCTGGACGCCCAAAGCGAGGACTTTGTTGGCAAATCCTTGCATGGTCTCAAAGGCAAGATGACTATTCTGGTTATTGCCCACCGACTGTCCACGGTGCGCGCCGCAGATCGTATTTGTGTTATGGATCAGGGTTGTTTGGTTGCGCAGGGCAGTCATGAGCGCTTGCTCGCTGAAAATTCGCTGTATAAGGAGTTCGCCCAGATACAGTTTGCGGCTTAGGTTTCGCTGAACAGCCCTATCTGTAATTCTTGTTTGCTGGGACTTGGTTTCGTTTTCAACTGCACACCGAGGCCAAGGAGTCGAATGGGCAATCCTCTGCGTTGCCAGGCTTCGTCTAAAAGCTGGCGATAGCAGTTTAGGTCAAGTTCAACACCACGCCTGCTTGCTGTAGTGATGGAGAAGTCATCGAAGCGCATCTTGAGCGTTCTAGATTTAACTTGATTTGCGCAATCCGCGCGCGCTACGCGTCTTTTTAAGTCATTAAAGAGCTGCTCAATTTCATCCATGCAGTCCAGAGGGTTAGCCAGATCCACCGCATAGGTTCGTTCCGTGCTCACCGACTTGCGTTGTCTGTGCGTACTCACCGGACGATCATCCCGACCTCTGCAGAGGTCAAATAAGCGCGCTCCGAACTTACCGAAGTGTTCACTGAGTTCAAGAATTGCCACTTGCTGCAGGTCTGCACAAGTGTTCAGTCCCATGCGATGCATTTTCCTTGCGGTAACCGAGCCGACGCCGAAAATTTTCTCGACCGGCAAAAGCCTCATAAATGCATCCACTTCAGATGGGCTAATGGTCTTTTGACCATCTGGCTTGTTCCAGTCAGACGCAATTTTGGCAAGGAATTTATTGTTTGCGATGCCTGCTGAAATAGTGATGCCTATCTCTGTGCGGACTCGATCACGAATTTCTTTGGCGATAAGGGTGGCGCTGCCGTTGGCGATTAAGCTGTCGCTGACATCTAGGAATGCCTCATCCAGAGATAACGGTTCTACCAAGTCGGTGTATTCTTTAAAAATCGTCTGCACACGCACAGATTCGTCTTTGTATTTACTCATATTCGTGCTGACAACGACCAAATCAGGGCACTTGCGCAGAGCTGTGGACATGGGCATTGCCGAACGCACGCCATAGGCCCGAGCGGCGTAGTTACAGGTTGCGACAACGCCGCGTTGGTCCGGTCTGCCGCCGACAGCGATGGGCTTATCGCGCAAATCGGGGTTGTCGCGCATTTCTATCGATGCGTAAAAACTGTCGCAATCGCAGTGGATGATTTTGCGCATTTATATTGGCTGATCCAAAAAAGTACAGAAACGCCCGCTTAAGGATCGTATTCTTAGCAAATTTAATCAACAAACCATATTTAGCAGGGGACAGCGCTTCGTTTATTGGTTTAGTATTGGCCCGTCGCTTTCAATGCCGTCAACTAAAAATTGACGATACAATTGCGCGATGCAGATTATCGAACGAGTTAGAGTTAAAGGTAAGCGAGTCTTGAACCCTGTTATTGCGATATTTCGGACTAACCGAACGAATAAGGTTTAGAAGCTGCTTATTAAATGTTAACAGTCCACTGAAATAGGAGTTCTGATGAGCGTAGAGTTGTTGGACAATCCCAGGTTTTTTGGTTTCCGAGTGCGCCGCCAAATCGACGGCAAAACCTATCAAGAATATTTTTCGTTGAAGGCCAACGGTAAGCGTATGCGCGGTGCCGCTCGAGCCGAAGTGAAAGCAGTGGCTGATGCGCGTGATGCAGTACTAAAAGAGTCGCAACAAAAAAATCGTGACCGTAAAGACAAAGAGATTGAACTAGACCCTACAGGGCAAATTCGCGGAATTTTGTGCCGCATGAAGCGCGAAAAGAGCGGCACCATGACTCCAGTGTTCCAGGTTGGTGTAATGTCCCGCGTGCGCGGCAAAATTGTTAACACCACGGTGTCCATCACTAAGCATGGGCGCGTGGAAGCTTGGGCGCGGGCGGTGGATTTCTATTGTGAGCACAAGAAAATTGGCCGGCGATCAAACGTCTACAAAGACCTGATCTCGCGCTGTCCGAAGCCGGCGCAAATTAAGAAATTTACGGCCCAATAGGCTCGATCTAGCACTAAATGCGGTAAGCTTGCAGCGATAGAGTTTGTCGCAGCAGGCGCGCCGCACCCCTTCCCCAATTGCGCTCCGGCCACAAGTAAGTCATCGGAGGCACAGCATGCAATACTCGCAGGTGTATCGGCGGTCAATAGCTGAGCCAGAAGCCTTTTGGGCGGAGCAGGCTAAGGATATTCCCTGGTATTCGGCGCCGCGGAACATCCTCAGTAAAGATACGAATAATGTTGCACGTTGGTTCGCCGACGGCACCCTCAATACTTGTTTTTGCGCGGTGGACTACCATGTCGAACAGGGGCGCGGCGACCAAACAGCCCTAATCTTCGATTCGCCGGTCACCAATACGGTCGCTCGCTATAGTTACGCCGAGCTTATGGATTGGACTGCGCGGGTAGCGGGCGGTCTGGTAGAACTGGGTGTGGGCAAGGGTGATGTAGTTATTATATACATGCCCATGGTGCCCGAAACGGTGGTGGCTATGTTGGCCTGTGCTCGCATTGGCGCTGTTCACTCGGTTGTATTTGGCGGTTTCGCGGCAGACGAGTTAGCCATGCGTATTGACGATTCCACGCCTAAGGTGGTGCTGGCGGCGACGTGCGGTATAGAGACTGATCGAGTGATTCCATATCAGCCGTTACTCAATGGCGCTATTGAACTCGCTGGTCATAAACCGGCGCATGTGGTGATGCTGGAGCGGCCTCAAGCACCTGCGCAGTTAACCTCGCCGCGTGATCTCGATTGGGCCAGTTGGGCCGACGCCGCCAAGCCCGTTGCCTGCGTCCCCGTGGCTGCCACGGACCCTCTTTATATCTTGTATACCTCTGGCACTACGGGAAAACCCAAGGGTATTGTTCGCGACAATGGCGGCCATGCCGTGGCGCTTAAGTACAGTATGTCGGCAGTTTATGATGTCGGTGTTGGCGACGTGTATTGGGCTGCGTCGGACGTGGGTTGGGTGGTTGGCCACTCATACATCGTCTATGGACCCTTGCTCGCCGGTTGCACCACCATTGTCTATGAGGGCAAGCCGGTTCGAACACCCGATGCAGGCGCGTTTTGGCGAGTGCTTTCGGACCATAAAGTTAATAGCTTTTTCGTTGCGCCGACCGCTTTTCGAGCGATAAAAAAAGAAGATCCAGAGTGTAAATTGCTGGCCCAGTACGACCTTTCTAGTCTCAAGTATCAATTTGTTGCCGGCGAACGATTGGATCCCCCCACTTACTATTGGCTCGAGCAACACCTACAGGTGCCGGTAATAGATCACTGGTGGCAGACCGAAACAGGCTGGTCGATCTGTGCGAATCCTGCGGGCATCGAATTGTTGCCCAGTCGGGCAGGCTCTTGCGGCGTTCCCGCACCTGGATGGGACTTGCGGGTACTGGATGAATCAGGACAAGAGGTCGAGGCCGGCAAAGAGGGTGCGATTGTTGTTAAAGCACCGTTGCCACCCAGTGCGTTTGCCACCGTGTGGCGGGATCATGAGCGTTTTCAACAGAGTTACTGGAGCCAATACCCAGGGTTCTATTTGACAGGCGACGGCGGTTATCAAGACGCGGACGGCTATGTCTATGTCATGGGTAGAACAGATGATGTGATAAACGTGGCAGGCCACCGCTTGTCCACTGGGCGTATCGAAGAGGTGCTTGCAGAACACAGAGCGGTGGCAGAATGCGCAGTTGTGGGCATTCATGATGCTCAGAAGGGCCAGGTACCTGTGGGCTTATTGCTGCTGAAGGACGGGATCGATCTCGACGCAGAATCTTTAGTCGCCGAGTTGGTGCAAAGTGTGCGCGACAGTGTTGGACCGATCGCCAATTTTAAGCGCGCACTCGTGGTTGCTCGCTTACCGAAGACTCGATCAGGTAAGATATTGCGCCAGGTTATTCGAAAAATGATTGATGGTGATCCCTATACCGTGCCTTCAACTATTGACGACCCCGACATCATTCCCGAACTGGAAACGTCTTTGCGGGATCATGGTTTCATTGGCTCCTAGCATCGTGCCGACGTTTTAAACATTAGGAACAATAAAAGATCGATGATTATCGTCCACGGCAGTATTCCGATTCGCCCCGAGCGGCGTGACCAGGCACTGGAACTGGCTAAGCAAATGGCAACCGCCAGTCGTAATGAGAAAGGCTGCATGTCCTACGAGTTTTATGTCGGGCTGGCAGACCCCGATACGCTGATGTTGTTCCAGGAATGGGAGAGCATGGACGCACTGATGGGCCACTTTGATACCGACCATATGGACGCATTCCTGCAGCAGTTGCCCGACCTAGTATCGGGTGAGATCGTTACCCGCCGCTATGCGGTGCAGGCAGTAGAGGAAGAAGAGGCGGTCGCGGTGCAGGCACCAGAGCCTATCATTCACTAAAGCTAGGCCTAGGTTTTTGGTTCATCAAGCAGGTCGGCGGAGGCAGCGTCCTGCTCACGACGCTTGCGCACGAATATTGCGGAACTGATGCCTAAGCCGAGGGAGAAGAACAGTTCGACCGCGGCGGCCAAAAATAGCCGATCGTCGGTAATGACCAAAACGGCGTGAATAAAATATAACGAACTGATTAGACACAGCATAAACATGCTGCGCAGTTCTGCTCTCAGAGCGCCGGGAAGAGCTAATAACAGCGGCAGTACTTGAAGCAGAAACCATACCGCGTTGCTGGATGGAGTATTCAACGGTTCGATTAAAAATTGCCGCATCCCCGTGACGGCAAACAGCGACCCAACGCAAACCAAACTCAAAAATAACCAACCGCGCAACAGTGTTCTCCCTGTTTATCGTTAGGTGGCTGGAGCGAGACGAAGTGCTGTCTGCGCCAGTTGCATTCCCGCGGCAATGGCCAGAGCAGCTTCATCTTCGCTCAGCACAGCGGGATCATCGCTGCCTTGTAAATGGGTAACCCCATAGGGCGTGCCACCGCTGCGAGTTTGATGCAGCGCAGGCAAGCTATAGGGCAGGCCTTGTATGAGCATGCCCTGATGCAGCAAAGGCACCATCATAGTCAGCAGTGTGCTTTCCTGGCCGCCGTGAATAGAAGCGCTCGAGGTGAATACACTTGCGGGCTTGCCGACTAACGCGTTCTCTGCCCACAGGTCCGATGTGGTATCGATGAAATACTTCATGGGTGCGGCCATGTTGCCAAATCGGGTTGCACTGCCCAGAGCGAGGCCACTGCAACCGCGTAAGTCTTCTTTGCTACAAAATACCGCCCCGGAATCTGGGACTGCTGAAGCTGTGCGTTCTATCACGGTGCTTACTGGAGGCACCGCTCTTATGCGAGCGTCGATACCGTCGATCTTGTCCACACCGCGGGCAATGTGTAGGGCCAGATTTTGCGTGCCGCCGCTGCGCGAGTAATACAAAACTAGTACGTAGGGTTGGTTCATAGCAGCGTCAAAACTTTCTCTGGGGGTCGGCCGATTACCGCGCGACCCATGGTTACAGCAATTGGGCGTTCGATGAGAATGGGATGCTCAACCATTGCGTTGATCAGTGCGGCTTCCGACCAAGCAGTATCTTCTAGGTTGAGTTCCAGGTAAATAGCTTCGTTGGAACGTATCAGTTGTCGGGGTTCCAGATCTAAAGCATTCAGTAATTGTCTAAGTTCAGCAGCGCTAAAGGGTTGTTCTAAATAGTCCACCAGACGCAGATTCACACCGTGGTCCTGCAGCAGCGCTAACGCCTTGCGAGACTTGGAGCAGTTGGGGTTGTGATAGAGTGTTACAGCAGACATGGGCTTCTCGTTGGCGGCGTGATCGGGCACAGTATAGTGATGGGCGAGCACAGCACCAATCCGTTAGATACAGCCCAGTCTCGTTGGGATCAAGGCGCGCAGGGGTTCCACCGAACGGTGTTCACCTTCTTAGCTTTGTTACGCGCGCAGTTTGCGCAGCATGATTGTCTGACGGCTGCGGCGGCGCTGACCTTCACATCTTTGCTGGCTCTTGTCCCGTTAATGACAGTGACCTACCAAGGATTGGCACTCGTGCCTCAATATGCCGATTTATGGGTTCAGGCACAGGATTTTATATTCCGCAATTTCGTACCCGCCAGTTCAGAGCTTGTGCAGCAGAAACTCACCGAATTTGCCGAACGAGCACGCAGTCTTACTACTTTCGGCGGCATGGGGTTGGTGCTGGTCGCATTGCTCATGCTGATGTCGATCGAAAAACAATTTAACGCGATCTGGGAGGTGGCGACACCTCGGTGGGGGTTGCAACGAGCTTTGGTCTATTGGGGGGTGCTCTCCCTTGGCCCAGCGTTCTTGTTAATCGGTGTTTGGAGCAGTGTCTATTTGATTGGGTTGCCATTGCTCGGCGAAGTTGACGCACTGGATTTACGCAGCGCTGCGTTGCGCTATTTGCCAAGTCTACTGATGTTTGGCGGTTTCACCGCGTTGTATGTGGCGGTGCCAAATAGTCCGGTGCGTCTGCTCCATGGTGTGCTTGGGGGGCTGGCAACTACGGTCGTGTTCCAACTGGCGTTCAAAGGCTTCACGATGGCGTCACAGTATTTTATATACGACGCTATTTATGGCGCGTTTGCCGCGTTGCCTGTGTTCTTGCTGTGGTTGCATGTGGTTTGGGTGATGGTTCTCGGTGGCGCGATATTTGTTCGCGCTCTCTCGCTCCATGGAGCGGCGGTGGTTGTGGACGAGCCGCTGCTGATCAAGGCGATACGCGTCGTGCAAGTGGTAGTGCAGGGACATCGCTTCGGCCAGCCTACGGCTGAGCCTGTGCTGTTTGACCGCGTTGGGATGACCGTGCAACAGCGTACTCGAATTTATCGAGCCCTGCGCGAACTGCGGCTCATCGATCTCAATGCACAGCGTCAATGGATTTTGGGTCGTAATCTGCAAACGGTGAGTGTTTGGCAGCTTTATCAGTTGCTGCCTGAAGAACTCACCGAGGAAAGATTGGCAGCAGTTACGGATTTTCCACGATTAATCGAATTACTCAGCGCTGTGAGTCGATACAATGTAGATCACCTTTCAGTGTCATTAGAAGAGGTAATGTAATGAGTCGACTCGGTGTTTTCGCTTTTTTGCTGGCGAGTTTGAGCCTGGGCGCATGCAGCAGTGAACCAAGCTATCGTCTCGCCGGTGGCGATGCGATCCGCTTCTCGGAACTGCGTGGCGATTGGGTGGTGCTTAATTACTGGGCTGAGTGGTGTGCGCCATGCCGAAAAGAGATTCCGGAACTCAATGAACTGCAGGAACATCCCGTCGAACCAGGCGCAGCGGTTCGTGTTTTTGGCATCAATTATGATGGTTTGCAGGGCGCCGATCTGGATGCCGTTATCCAACGCATGGTGATCGAGTTTCCAGTGCTGCTGGACGATCCGCGTCAGCGCTTTGGCATTGCGCGCGCCGAGGTGCTGCCGATGACGGTGATCATCGATCCCGACGGCAACGTCAAAAAGGTCTTGTCAGGACCGCAGACGTCGCAAAGCCTCTTGGCCAGCGTCGAATCCTGAATGCCGCTACGGACGCTGGTCGGCTACCTTGGCTAAAGCGGCCTCAGCGCTCAGCTCTTGGCTGTTTTCGGCAGTTCGGTGTTTGTACTCGATCACCCCATTCTTTAACCCGCGTTCGCCAATGACGATGCGGTGGGGAATACCGATAAGGTCTGCGTCAGCGAACTTTACCCCTGGGCGTTCGTTACGATCATCCATGAGAACGCTAATACCCGCCGTTGCCGCTTGGGTGTAAACCGCCTCTGCGGCTGCGCGCACTGCGTCGGATTTCTGCGCGTTCAGCGGAATCACGTGAAGGCTGAAGGGGGCTAAAGGTTCGGGCCAAACTATGCCCTTTGAGTCGTGATTTTGCTCGATAATGGCGGCCACTAGGCGCGTTACGCCCATGCCATAGCACCCCATAATGGGCGCGCACTCGCGGCCCTGTTGATCCAGTACAAACGCGCTCATGGGCTCGCTGTAGGCGCGGCCTAGCTGGAAAATATGGCCAACTTCGATGCCCCGCAGAAACTTCAATTCGCCTTGATCGTTGGGCGCTGCGTCACCTTCTTTGACGTTGCGGGCGTCGATGATTTGATCCTCGTGGAGTGTGCAGTCACGCTGCCAGTTGACGCCCTGCAAATGCACACCGTCTTCGTTGGCGCCGCAGACAAAGCTGGCAAGCGCCGCCGCCTCGCAATCCACTAGCAGGGGTACCGGACACCCTACCGGTCCGAGAGAGCCAGGATGAGCGTTGAAAGTAGCAACGATTTCCGCTTCTTCGGCGAATTGCAGTGGTTGCGCAACCCCAGGCAGTTTTGCCGCCTTTATTTCATTGAGCTCATGATCGCCACGTAAAATTATTGCAACCAGTGTCGATTCGGTTGGCTCGTCCGTTGCGTCGGCCTTAACCACAAGTGTTTTCAGACATCGGTTAGTTTCGACCTGTAAGAGCTGGGCGACGTCAGCGATGGTTTTTTGG
>TARA_B100000963_G_scaffold124129_1_pt1 | contig 35721 bp, 31 predicted proteins | sample TARA_B100000963 | Tara Oceans TARA_B100000963 (sample SAMEA2622097) | marine metagenome | biome: marine biome (ENVO:00000447); feature: surface water layer (ENVO:00002042); material: "saline water (ENVO:00002010), including plankton (ENVO:xxxxxxxx)" | depth 5 m | reverse complement strand
CCGTTATCAAATTCCATACTTCCTTTGTTGTATGCTGTTACACCTGCTCTTACAAAATTTGGCAGTGTTTCATATGCAAATCTAATACGTTGCATAATTTCTTGGGCACCACTGTACTTGTGTGCCGCAATTAATATTGTACTGTCTGGTTTAAACATTGCATACCATAACAAATATCCTGCCGCACAAGTAGATTTACCTGTCTGTCTTGGCAACATAGCAATACTAAATCTATGGTTATGATAAACATCAACTAACCGTTCTTGGTAATCATATAGGTTGAATTTCATTCTTCCTTTAGTAGGGTGTTGTATATAACAATGTTCCAACAGAAAGTGTGTAGGATCTTGTGTACACTTCACAAGTTCTTCTAGTTCTTTATTTGTGAACTTTTCTCTTTGGTAGGGTTTTTTGATTAAATTGGTATCTACACTCATAGTAGTACTTATCTGCAAAAAAAGGAGGCTATGTTTCCATAGCCCCTAGTGTTAAATGCCTGCTAATTTTTTTAGGTATTCTAAATCTTTTGAATCTGTTTCATAAACAACATGATAACCGTCTTTTTCAAATTGTTTTTTTGCTTTGGCGGCATGCTCTTTTGCATCCGGGCCATCAAATTTTCTGTTAATTCCTGTGGTAGGTAGTTTAAGATCTTCTTTATCTTTTACAGCTCTTATTCTAATTACTTCTTCGTTAACTGATTCTCCGACTTCTGATAAGAAGCCTCTTAGATTGGGTTCTGGTACACTCATAAGCAATTCTTCTATTGCTGTTACGTCACCAAATTCTATATCTCTTCTAATTTCATCAACTACTTGATCAATTAATGCTTGGTCAACTGCTTCTTTTACTTCTTCTGTGCTTTCCATTGGTACAATTTTTGAACTTCTATCTAGCACTGCATACAATCCACTTATTAGTTTGCCCATTGTTGTAAGTTGGTCTGTTAAATCACCAACGCCACTAGCAGTCTCTTCTCTATCCATTTGTTCTAATTCATCGTATTCGTCATTTAGTCTTTCAAGTGCTAGGAACATATCATTTATTTTATCATGCTTCATTGAATCTACACTGTCTTCGTTTGTCATATATTCTTTTAAACTTTTCATTATCTTATTCCTGCACGTTTTAGTAATAGTTGGAGCTCATCGTCTGCTGACATTTTTTGTTTTTTGTCTGCACATGCATCACAACCACAACCACCTTCATGTAGTGTTTCTGCAACCATATCTGGTAATTCTTTTATATCATCATTGTCAGCTAATATACTTTTTGCCTCTGACATATCAGCTTGGTCAACATATAATTTACCACCACTAAAATATGCATCAATGCCTTCTTTTTTTAGAATGCCTAATACTTTACCTTCATATCCTTCGGTAACACTTACAGACTCCATAGCATCGCCCATTGTGCCTTCCATACTAGCCATACCATCTTCTTGCATGCCTTGTTCTGTAAAACTTACTTCAAAACCAACCATTTTACTAATTGCCGCTTCAAAACCACTGTCTGTGTATATACTCCATGGGCCATCATGTTCCACATCTACTTTTCTGTAGCCATCATCTTCGTCATCACTCATATATGGATCTGATCCACTATATGGGTCTAGAATAGATACTTTTGATACTTTTACTGATTTTGGATTTGAGCCGTCTCTGTCCCATATACTATCACCTGCAAGTTCTACAACTTTAGAGGGAATAGCTTGTATTTCTTCATCATCTTCTTTGACATCATCACCAGTTTGTAATTCTGCTACTGGCTCTTTATTCATACCAAGTTCTTGTTTTTTATTTTCTACATCAATGTGTGCCATTGCATCATAGTGTGCATCTTCTAGTGCGCCGTATAAATTGTCAAATGCTTCCTGTATAGCGCCAAAGTCTTGATTACCGCCAATGTCAACTACTGCTTTAGCCATCATTCCTTCATCACGGAATACTTTTTGTAAGTTGTTGATTTGATCCATTGCTTTATCAAATGTGCGTTGGACTCTCATTTCTTGCGGTGTTGGCATAATTATACTCCTGCTAGCGTCTTAAGCATGTTGATGTTTTCATCTTCTACTACTTCAGCTTCTTGTTCAGCAACTTTACTTTCCAACATATCCATGTCATCTAGTTTATTCATAATCCATTCTACTGGATCACCGTCTCTGGCTTTCATTGTACCGTATGGCATTTCGTCTGAATAATAATCCATCAAATCCATCATTAAATCAGAACCGCTATCTAAATCACCAGTTGCCTTCATTTTGGCAACGTCTTGTGGATGTTTAGCCATAATTTTTGCAACAGCACCCGACTCAACTTTACTTGAACCATCTAGATTCATATACTTTGGATCCATATAATCATATTCACCTGGATAACTAGGACCTGCTTCATTTGGTTCTTCTTGGACTTGTTGTGCACCAGCAAGTTGTCTTAGTCTTACTAAATCTTCACTGTCAGTTACTTTGTATTTCTTTCCGTCTACTGTGAAGCTGTCATCGCCATCCTCTTCAGCATCAATTTTTGCTTTGATAAATTTGTTTGCCTCGTTTGGCTCTTCTGCTACTTTTGTTTCTTCAACAGATTCATCAGCTTTTGCTTTTTTATCTTTGGCGGCTTTTTTCATTGACTCTTCTTTGTCACCGTCGCCATCTATATCTATGTAATCTGGTTTTGAACCTTTGCCTTCTTTAAAATCTTTCCAAGCTTCAGAAATTTCTTCAACTTTATGATCAGGATAAACGTTTTCCATTTTTACAACATCACCGTTTGCACCTAAATATCTACGTAAACTAAGATCCGCAGGACTTCCTAGTCTTCCTTCGTATTCTTGAGGATTTGGTTCAGTGGTTGCTTCACCAGGCATTTCTTCTGCCATAGGAGCATCACCTTGTAATTGATTTAATTGCTCTGGAGTAACCAATGCAATTAATGTTCTCATACCATCAGTTTCGTCAACTGGTTGTTCTTGCACTGGTGTGTCTGCTTGTGACTTTGCAACTCCTGCTAATTTGATTAAGTCATCTAAATTCATTTTTCACACCTTGTATTCTGTTTGTAGCTCTTTCCTAGGAGCATTCTTTATCATTTTTTCATTGTAAGCATCACCGTAATGATCTTCTACTTTGATTTTTTCTGCATCTTTATATTCGCCGTCTGCTAATACACTGTTAGCTTCTTCATCTGCATCTTTATCTTCATCGCCTTCCCAAAGTTCTTCAGATTCATTCATATTGTTTACTATCATTTCACCTATGCTATGTCCACAGATACTTGCAATTTCTTCTTGTAAACTATTTGGAGTAACAGGTAATTTTGTTTTGATATCATACATATAAACTTCTCTAGCACCAACGTCTGCAAAACCACGTGGTCTATGCATTACTGTTTTTTTAGGCGCTCCCATGCTTTCCATGTTGTATTTTTTCATATGTGATTCAATACGATCCATATTTTCATCTGAGATTTCATGTAGACTACGAAGTCTAAATTCGTAAGTCTTTTCAGATTCTACTAGATATTGTTTTAAACTTTTCATAGCGACTTCCTTCATTGTAATTATTTATCAGAGTTATCCATTTTTTGAATTACAGCATTTATCAAAGCATTTCGATCTTCAAACTCCTCTGCTTCACCTTGTACAGGTTCTAAACTTGCCTTATTTCCTTGTTGGTCTAGTCTTGCTTTTTGTATTTGCAATTGAACCATTTTTAATTTTTTGTCCATTTTAGCTGTTTTTGCTGTAATAGCATTGGTCATCATTTTACTTGCAACATCAAATACACCAGCCGCATGCCTATCTTCTACATTTTGTCCTAGATCCATAAGATCTTTAAATGCATTCATTGCCTGACCTGCATAATTATCCATATCACTATCCAATGATTCAAGATCTCTTACCATTGGAAGTGCTGAATCTATTTTATCTGCTATATCTAATTGTTGTTGCATTTTGGTTAGATCCAAACCCATGTCTTCTTCTTCTTTGTCTGTTGGATATTGTGAATTAACATCAGTTTCAACGGGCGGTAAGTCAAAAACATCTTCAATTTTTTTATTCATGCTGTCTTCCTTTTCTTAGGATTGTTAAACAATTCATTTTCAGTAAGCACTCTAAATCCTACACCCTGTCTTATGCAAAATTGTTTTGCCGCCTGCCACTTCGCTTCATTTATTATTGCTTGTGCTTTTTGCACTGTGCCTTTAGCATATGCAAGTGTTTGTCCAGCTGGCTTGATTTCAATCATTTCTGCTTTACGATTTTTATTTTTGTCTTCGTATATGATAAAAAAGTCTGGTACGTAATGTGTGTTTTTGCCTGTAGCTGGATTCCTATAAGGTATACGATGACTTTCGCTTGCCCACGCTAGTATATTAGGATGAGTATCACACACACGCATAAACTTTAATTCCCATCCACTACGATATCGTGGTCTATGTTTTCCAATATATTTGCTTGGATTGCGTACTTCATATATACCTTGTTGAAATTTATGTGCCATTCTAGTAGTATTTATCTAGAACTTTTTAGGTTGGTCCTACATCTAAACTAGGGTCAGCAGGTAGACCTTTTGGAACAATCCTTGTTTTTCCGTTTATTTCTCGAACCACTTCATTTACACCAGGTACACCATCAAATGCTCTACCAAACGATTCTACTACCTCTGTACCCATTGCTAAACCTTGTTGCAATATTGGTGTCCTGTTTGCTACATTACCTGCTATAGGATTTATTGCCGCACTTTTTGCAATTGCTTCCTCTCCTGCACTATTGCTAATTGTTCCCACATTAAAATGTTCAGGTTGAAATTGTACTGAATACTGTATTGGTTGGCTATCAGAATGTGCTAGTGTATCATGATTAATTGCTGTAATCATACAGTTATACAATGCAAATGACCTACCACCTTGTGCAGAATCTCTATTGTGTATTCTAATTTCTTCAAAGAAAAATCTACTGCTTGTTGGTACTGCCTGAGCACCAAACGGATGTGTTATGCCTGCACCAAATTGCGACTGGATAGTTTGATATTCGTTGAAGTTACTAGTGTCTAAGTCATGTCCATGAAAGTAATGACCAGCATATGCTTTCATTAGTGTTTGAAATTGATTGTCTTTTGTGTCATAAAATACTACAGGCACTGCACCTACCTGCATTCTAGTTGGAACATGTCTTATTCTATTGTATTGATTTACAGGTGTAATTCCATAATCAACGTCAGGTAATCCAACACTTACTACTCTATCAAATATAAACTGTTTACCAAAACTATCATCTTCCATCACCACATTTTCATTTAGAATAAATTCTATTTGAAAATTATACTTTAATCGAGGTGTCTGAGTAGGTAAATCGGAATCTATTCCGAATTTTTCAGCGGCGGCATTGTATGGACCGGTATTATAAATTGCCATTCGCTAAACCCTATGACTGTGTGCCTGCACCTGTAGCATTACTTAATGTTTGATCTGGTGTTTCTCCAGTTAATGTTGCATTACCTGCCGCATCAAAAATTTCTGCATTATCGTAACGAACTGATACAGTGATCTGAACTTGTTCACTACTTGCATACGCCATTTCGCCATATGTAATATTTTGAATATAGCAACCTGCAAGTTCAAATTTATCAAGTACACCTGGTGTTGGATTTGCACCATCTAGTGTTTCTACAAGCATTTGGAACTTATAACCAGCTCCACTTCTTGTGCTTGATTGATTTGCATGGTCAACTTGTCTATTAAGTTGATTGTTTAATTCTCTTAGTACAATACTATCTACATCATCACGTAATGTTACAGTGACTGGTTCCCAGGTATGTTTACCTGCTAGATAAATTCTACTGTTATATGTGTCTAATAATACTTCGTCGTGTGAAATGTTTGGTCTACTCACACTGATTACACTCCTTGTAGGAGTTGCGGTGAAGCCGTCGCCTATAAATGTTACCCTAAAACGATATTGTAGTTTGGGCATTATTGTTGTTGTGTTTCCGCTGTTGTCTGGAACACCTAGTGTTGTAATTACTGCCATTTGAATCTCCTCATAATACCGGCTAACAGTATTTATATTTTTTGCTCAAAAAAATAGGCACCCTAGAGTGCCTAATTAAGTATTATGTTAATTATTTTAGTTTGTTGCGTTTAATGTGCCCGTATTCACCAATCTAATTGGAATATAAATGAATTCTGCCGCTTTTGAAGGTTCAATTGCTACGTCTACGTAAAATTCATTTCTATCTATTCTTGCTGGTGTGTTATTGCTTGTATCACAAACCACTGCAAAGTCATTTAAGCCTCTTCTACTTAAAATATCTGCTAAGAATCTTTCAAATGCTACTTTTGCTCTACCTCTTGTTTGCTCGTCATTGATTTCAAACAAGAATGGTCTAGCCAGTACATCAAATCTTTCTCTGAGATATGCTACTAGTCTTGCAACATTCACTCTATCAAGAGCACTTGTAGTACTGTGTAGTGATTTTTGTCCAAAAATTACAGTTCCTTGTCCAGGGAATGTAGTTATAGGATTCAATTTAACTGTATACATTGCATCACGTTGTCCTTGAGTCAAACTTACAGCCTTGAATTCATTTTCTGTAGTAATATGTCCAACTGCACTTGCATTTTGCACAACACCTCTAGTTAGACCTGCAGGAGCGAACCACTGAAAGCTAATATTGTCGTTAAATGCATATGTGAATAGTGCCATATGACTCGGTGGTACTGTTACAGTTTTTCCATTTAATGGTTCTGTAGTTTGTCCTGCTGGATAGTACACTGCGGAAAATGTATTTTTAGTTACTAGTCCATCTTCTCCGTTTTCTGTTGCACTTCCTGCGTTGTTTGTCCAATTTACTACATCAGTAGGTGATTTACGCATTGGTGAATCAACAATAATAAATGCTGTTTCGCCTCTATCACTGTTTAAGTTTACCATTTCGTCAACTAGTTCAGGATAACCTGGTGCCGCAATCAAACTAAATGCAAATTGCGGATCTCTGAGATCTGAACCTGCGGCTTTAGCTTGAAGACTTTCAGCAACAACACCTCGTTGTGCAAATCTACCAAACTTACCACTACCGTCAGCATGATTACCTACACCATTTCTCCATGCGGTACCATTCCATTTACGCACTGTGTTTGCACTTTGCGCCATATTGACAACAAGCATGCCTGCTGGATATACTACACTGCTAGGTGCTCCAGTAATTGTAGTTGCTTTACCACCATTACTATTATCACTTGCTGTATCAGTAATGTCTGCAAATAAAACACCATTGGAAGTTGTTTGATCTGTATTACTGTGTAATACCCATGCACTGTTTCCTGCGTTACGCTTGTACAGTTTTGGATAAGCACGTTCGTTAGCTTGACCTTTACCTGCTAATGAAGTATCTACCCAGATATCTCCTGCACTTGGTGAGGTTGGAGCAGTTGTGCTATATGAAGCACTCTTTCGTGCAAAACCACTGTCAACTTCATATATATCTAAGTCATTAATTGTAGCATCATGCCAATACTGTCCAGTCGCCGCTGTGGCTGTTGGAGTATTAGCTTGGACTTGGAGGTCAGGTGTTGTTAATGCACCTACTGCACCGCCAGTTACTACTTCTCTTACTATAATTGTACCACGTGTATTTGCTTGTTGGTCTAACAATAAATTGCCAACTACTGCTGTACTTGCACTTAATACAGTTGCACTTGAACCATCTTGTGGTACAAAGTCACCAATTGCGCCAGCACCGTCAGTTTGTGTTGTGCTGATACCTTGTACTGTTTTTGCTAAAAATGCTGTGCTTGTGCTACTGTATGCAAAGAATTTAAGATCAATTCCGTTACCTGCACTTGTAGTTTTAATCCAAATATCACCAGCGGCTGGTGAGCCTGGTGCACTGTAATGTTCGTCGTATGTTGCAGTACCTGAGGCTAAACTGTTGTCAATTAATTCCCATGCACCGCCTGTGCCGTGAAAGTATTGTAAACTCATTTGTCTAGCGGCGGTAGTTGCAATTTCATTGTCAACATGAAGAACAACAAGATATGTGTCGTTAGTTGCGGCACTTGGTGTTGCTAATGAATTTGGGTTAAATGTAGCGTCACCATCTATTGGTGCTTGTGCGCCTGTTGCATTAATTACAACTGTTGGAATTTTATTTTCCCATGAATTGTTTGTTGCACTCCATTCGTGAATACCGTATCTGCTTGCGTCTGTGTCTAACCAAAGACCATTTGCAGTTGAGTATGGACTAGTTGGAGTTGTTGTAGTCGCATCAAGTTGTGCAAGATTCAAATCTGCACGTACAATAAATGCTTGACTACCTTGTCCTAAGTAACTGTACGCCGCCATTAAGCCATATTCACTGGTTTCACTGCCTTGTACTATTGATGTTCCACTTGTAGTAAAAATTGGATTACCAAAAAACTGAGTAAGTTCTCTCTGGCTTGTCACTTTCACAACATTACCAGCAACTGCACTCTTTGTTTGTTTTGCAATACCGTCTGCTTCACTACCAGTAGGATCTGATTTGTCTTGACGTGTTGCTACTAGTAGTAGTGGAACTGTACCAGCACCTGGGGCACCGTATGCACTTTCATCTACTACTGAAACATTTACGCCTGGAGATACTAAAGTTGCCATAATTTTGCTCCTCTGATAAGTTAGTTTCTACAAGTATTTACCAAAGTAGCTATATATCTGGGGGGTTATGGAGGTTAACCTAGTAGTTAATTATTTGTTGTACTGTACTTAATAATTGTTCTAAACTTTCATCATTTTGTATTATTTGGTTAAAAGCAGTATCTTTATCTATCCATGCCCACTCACTAGCATGTACAGTTAATGGATCAATATCATTATCACGTTTATCAATAAACCAACCAGGTAATTCTCCTCTGCGTACTTGCCACACTTGACCTTGTACACTTTGAATCATTTTTACTTCATTTGGAAAACGTACATCAGGTATTACCCAATTTGTATCTGGATTTTCTAATATTTTTTGTTTAACTAAACTTACCCAAATACCATCAAAGAAGCCATTACGCATACAGTCTGTGCCAAACAGTTGTAGCACTAAACGTGGTGTAACAGACATACCAGTTTCGGTGGTCCAAAATTCGTCTTCTTTTTCTCGCCAAATACGACTACGATCTGTGTCGCCTTCTAACATATCTCTATCCCAATCAAATACACTTGCGACACCGTCTTTAAGTTTGTCAGCAAAACTAAGTTTTTTGAATTGGTGATTTTCGACAAGTATATCTGCAACAGTGCCTTTACCGCTACCGATTAGTCCGCATATTCCTATAATCATAAAATAATAATAATGTAGTTAGAGTTTATTGTCAACCGATAATAACGCCAAGTCCTGCTTGTCCTTCTGCATAGTACTTGAGATCATCTTCCAGTTTGTCTAATGTTGCTTGTGCATCCATACGCAATGCATCTGCATTAAGGCTAGTCCCACCTTGTGGGCCTGCAATAGTATTAAATTTTCCACGTGCTTCTGCCAGTATTAACTTACTGTGTGCAAGTGCATAATCTTTTAACCAAGGAGCACAATACGGATCAGTAAGCAGTTCTTCATCGCTTCTTTGTTTGTAAGCATGAATGAATACTGTATCATCTGCTTTTACTTTTCTATGTAATAAAAGTTTTTTAGTGACTGTATTAAAAGTAAACGTATAGTTTTCTCCAAACAGTTTACCTAGTGTTTCTCTGTGTTGACTTAGTGCATCATACACTGCCATACCACCTGCTCTACCACTGTATAATAGATAATTGTTAAGATATGCAGTTTCGAATGGTTCTATATCACCTTGTCCACCACTGTTTAATGTTCCACTTGTTCTTCTATAAACATCATATACATCTACTACATCATTATCTAATGTGTATTCACTTATATCTTTAGTAAGCTCTAACAATACAAATGCTTCTTCAAGAGCATTTTCACTGCGTTGTCTATATTTTTCAAAACTTTTTTTAATAGCCACATCATAATGTTCAGGGTCAAGTTCTACATCAACCATCTGTCCACCAAGTCGTAGTTCTATTTCTTTTACTAAATCGTCTCTAAGTGCCATACAAGTATTTATACTACTTGAATGCTTTTAATATTATAGTGTCAGCATTAAATCTGCCATTCAGTTTTGTTTCAGTTGTTTTAAGATATCCAAATTGTGCTTTTAGTTTGTGTTTGGTAATCTTTTTCCACTGAGGTAATACTTCGTCTGGTTTACGTACTGTTTTTTGTACACTCTTATTACTATCAAAGAATTGTAATGTTGTGCCTTTAACTTTGAATGTTGCATGTTCTTCAGCATGATATATGCCAATTTTTCTATTTTTAATATTGAATACAACCAATACTGTGCTATCAATGATATCTGCTGGTGGTATACTGCTAAGACCAAAATCTCCGTCGTATGGTTTAAACTTTAATTTTTTAACCAATTCTGCCGCGGACTTTTGTTTTGGCTTACGTATAGCTCTTGTTTGTTTTTTCTCTGCTTTGATAATTTCAATACCATCAAAAACTCGCTTGTAAAAATCAAATAGATCTTTAATTTCTTTTTTACTGTAGTGTTCGTATCCTTCAGCAAGTTGCTTTTGCATTTCATCACGTTTATTAGGTGCAGGAAGATTTAATAGCTCTTGTAATTCTTCATAGCTACCTCTATAATATTGATCTACGAAACGTAAATGTCCTAAATTCATTTCGTGTTTTTTGAAATAAGACAAAGGATTCTTTTTAATTAATTGTACTGCCTTACTGTCTCTTAGCCAATCATCCAACCATTGTTCAAATTCTTCCATTTTATCTTGTGTTGCTTCTTCTACTCTTTCCTGTATAGTAGGTATGTAAATATTTTTCTTTTTCTTATCGTCAGCTTTTTTTACTTCAGCAATGTGTTTGCCTTTTTCAATAAGTTCAGCAATCTTAGGTTTAATATAATCAGTCATTGGATGTATATCACCACTAGTACCTGGACAACTTTGCCAATATTCTTGTTCTTTTTCATTGTAGTCAGGACAACCATCAAGTAACATTTTACAATATATGCCTACTAGCCCTTCGAACTTGGCGGCTTTCTTTGCATTTGCAATCTCAGATTTACTATAACTATTTTCTTTCATCCAAGTAAAAATATGTTCAATGTTGTCTGTATGTTTAAAGTTCATGTAATAGAAGTCACTATTACCTCGTTTCATTCTACTAAACTTTGAACCATCTAATTTTTCCCAGCCGTCATATCCAGGCGCCTGTAGTCCTTTTACACTACGCCTTGCTAGTTTCTTCTTTGCTTTGCGAACAGATATTGCCATTACTCTCTCCTGATGTTTCTACTATTATAGCATCTTTTACTTATTTGTCAACCTGTGTAAAACCAGCTAAATATACGTATGCCACGATTAAGCGTTTATAAACCGACAAAAACTAATGATTACTACTTTATGGATAGAAGTATTCGTGAACAATTCAGTGTAGGTGGTACAGGTGTGCATGTACACAAATATATAGGTCCTGCCGCCATGCCTGATAAAAAAGATCCTTCACAACCTAATTACATGGCAGGTAGTGAAGTTGATCCGTTAAACGGTGAATTTATTAATGTAGAAGGTTTATTAAATGAAACCAAAGTACAAGATTTACTGTTTATGGAAAACAGAGATAGAAAGTATGATAAAGACGTTTATGATTTACGTGGAGTATACAATGTACAAGATACAGATTTTGATTTGACACAATTTGGTTTATTTTTAAGTAATGATCAATTGTATATGACTTTCCATATTAACGAAATGGTAGAAGTTGTTGGAAGAAAACTTATGCCAGGTGATGTGCTTGAACTACCTCATCTCAGAGATGCACTATTACTGAGCAATGACAGGAAAGCTATTAACAAATATTATGTAGTAAATGATGCAAACAGAGGTGCTGAAGGATTTAGCCAAACATGGTATCCTCATATTTGGAGGGTTAAACTATCACCATTAACAGACAGCCAAGAGTACTATGATATTCTAGGAGACAGTAAGGATAGTGAAAGTCTTAAAAATGACGTCAGTACGTATAAGAGTGAATTTAATATAAGTGATGCTATTGTTGAAGCCGCGGATCTTCAAGATCCAAACGGAACGAGTTTAACCACACATTTGTTTGGTTATGATCATGCAACAAGTGGAGGACTTGTAAACCAAGACAATTCATACGACCACGGTGAAACAATTGCAAGTGGTGATCAATTTCCAACTGATCCTAATCAAGGTGATTATTTTATACGAAATGATTTTAATCCAAATAGACTATTTGTTAGAAGAGGCAGTAGATGGCATAGATTGTATGACAACATTACAGATAAAACTTGGACAGACAAGACATACAATGCAAGTGATTACATCAACAACAATCGAACTACAGTAATTGATGATCGAGAATTCAACGAACAAACTCCACTAAGTGAAGTTATTAAACCTAAACCGGATAATACATAATGGCATACGAAACATCAAAACTAACGGCAGTTCCTTACTTTTATGATAAACAACTTCGCAGATATATTCAACAGTTTATAAGAATATTTGCAGGCTTTCAAGTAGCAATGCACGTTGACGAAGCTGGCGAACTAGTTTATCAAACTGTTCCTGTACGGTATGGTGATGTAAGTAGAATGGCGGCTCATATAGTAAGAGAGAATTCGGAAAACATGTTGCAAACAACTCCTTTTATCAGTTGTCATGTAACGGGTTTAGAAGTTGCTCCACAAATGAGAACATTTTCGCAGTACGAAGAGACTGTACCTGTATACGAAAAGAAATATAATGAAGCTACCAACAGTTATGAAAATGAAGTAGGCAATGCTTATAGTATTCAAAGACATCAACCAGTTCCATACACACTGAACATGCAGGTTGATTTGTGGACATCAAATACAGAACAAAAATTACAAATGCTGGAGCAGATATTGGTGCTATTTAATCCAACACTTAACATTCATACAAGTAATAATCCAATGGACTGGAGTACACTGAGCTATGTAGAACTAATTGCTAGCACCTGGAGTATGAGAGCAATTCCTAGCGGAGTAGATGATATAATAGATATTAGTACAATGACTTTTACAATGCCTGTGCTAATTAATCCTCCTGCTAAAGTAGTTAAAAACAGTGTAATTCATACAATTATTGATAACATTGAAGATGTTGATGCCGATGCTCTCAGTTCATTGAGATTAGGAAACGACTACACTCCGTTGTTTACCAGCTTTAAAGTAGTAACGCTTGATGCATTAAAAATGAAATTTGAAGTTGATTCTAGTGGTAATGCTACTGCACAACTATTAAGTGAAAATGGTACAAATTTAGATAGTAGTGGAAATATTTTGAATTGGGCAACTACTCTCAAAGGCTTTGGAGAGATAAGAGATGATGTAAGTCAACTAAGGCTAAAACAAACAACAGATCCCAGCATTACAACAGGTGATGTAATTGGCACAATAAAGATAAACTCTGGCAATGTAAATTTATTAGATATTACAATAGATTCTGCAACTAAACCTGCAAATACACAAGGCACAGTAGATGCAGTAATTAATCCACAATCTAACACTCCAGGTGATGGTACTTTACCTGCGGCGGTAGATGGACAAAGATATTTGATATTAGCTGATATTGCGGGTGGTGCAGGTTGGTTAGGCAGTACAGCAAAAAAGAACGATATAATACAATACAGTGTTGGAACAAATCAATGGAACACAGTATTCGATAGTAGTGCAGTTGGTACTATCCAATATGTAACTAATACAACAACACTAGACAGTTTAAAATGGACCGGTACTGACTGGGTAAACAGTTTTGAAGGAACTTATAACCCAGGATTTTGGCGTGTATATTTATAGTGTATAAATGAATTCAATAATTAAATTTTATAAAAGTTTACCATTCAATAAAGTGTCTGACAAATTATATTGTAAACAAGTAAACAAATCCAAAACACCGTGGATACAATTAGATAGTTGTATAGAGGATAGCAATGATGTATTAGAATTAGGTTGTGGTACTGGATGGTTAAGTAATCGAATTGCAAATAATTATAATATTAATGTTACTGGTATAGATATATTAAAAGAAAATATAGATAATGCAAGTAAATACAAAAATAAAAATACAGAGTTTTTTGAAGAAGATATTTTAACCACTACAAGACGTGCAGATACTATAGTAAGTATTGGCGTATTACATCACATGCCTAATCAGAATATTAAAAACTTAATTAAACATAGTGTAAGCCTAGCAAACAAATATGCTTTTATTGGTTTATATTACAAACATAGTAGAGATGCCGTATTAGAATATTTTGATACTATACCAAAAGATAAAAGATACAAACATTTTAAAAAATTAACACCTTGGATAACTGATGATGTGCAAAGTAAAAGCTGGTTCCGTGATCAATTTGAACATCCTTATGAATGTAGTGTAACATTAGAAGATTTTAACATAGGAATTGAACATCAATGTTTTGGACACTATGACAAAAATAGAACTTTAGAACGACTTAACAATGGAGAATTTGTAAGTGGGTTTATATATGGAGTATTTAATTTAAATGATTAAAGCAAGTGGTTGTTGTTTTCTTGCCTTAGACACAGGCAGAATCATGCTACAACAAAGAAGTAAAAAAGCAAGTCACCCATTAACTTGGAGTTTTTGGGGAGGCAAGAGTCATAAGCGTGAAAGACCTATTGAAACATTATTACGTGAGTGTAAGGAGGAATTAGGTCCTTTACCAGATATAGAAAAAGTTTATCCTTTGCATGAATTTATCAGTGAAGACCAAAAGTTTACATATAATACTTTTTGTGTTACAGTATTTGAAGAATTTATTCCACAGTGCAATCATGAAAGTGCTGGTTATTGCTGGACAAACTTAGATTGCTGGCCCAAGCCCTTACACAGAGGTGCAAAAGTTGTTTTGACTAGACCTGCAATGGTAGAAAAAATTAATACAATCTACAAAAGACAAAAAGATAAATTAGATTTGCCAAATTGGCTTGATGATTTTTAAAGTGTTAGAGCCGCGGCGGCTATTACTAATCCACCCCACATACCCAGTATTGTAATATAATATCTTAGTTTTGTACCAAAATATAACATACCAATAGTAACGCATTTGTGCATTGGACTAATCAAATATCCTACAAAGTCAACTGCAAAAAACCAAGGCAAGTATGCAATACCATATATACTAGTCATTATAATCATAAGAGCTCCAAACCTACTGCTACTGCCTAGTGCAAAACTACCAGCAAAACTTATTGCAGTGAGGTACAAAAATCCACTCCAAGTATTGATATCCATGCCTGTATCACTTAAGAAAGTTTTAATAGCATCTGTATTTTGTCTTGCTAGATTGGCGGCAAATATAATTACTGCAACCCAAATAATAATTTTCCAGTCTACATATTTCAAAAGTTTTGGTATGTCAAATGTTTTTGTTACAACCATATAGTAAACAGTAAGTGATCCGAAAGCCCATAAAAAGTCTATTCCATATATAATCGCGGCTACACCAAATATATAGGGTAACAAGTATCTGGTAATTCTACTTACTTTTACTTCTTCGCCAATATCTTTAAGTTCGACATCTGTTTCTTTTACACCAAAGATTAAGTATGCTAAAATGAAAACTACAGTTACAGCCAATAAAGGCCAAATTATTCCAATCCATTGTGCATAAGTTAATCCAAATGCCGCCATCGGAAGTATTACAGTTTTTTCTAACGGTGACCAAAAATAGTAATGATGTGTGCTTACATAATCAATCGGGCCAAACTTTTCTCTGCCACAACAACCTTTGTCTGGTGCAAGTGATTCAAGCAAACCAGCACTTACAGTTACTCTGCCTTTGATTGGCAGTAAACCCATAATAGCACTAACCAATGCAACTACTGCTCGTTTGCTTTTTATATTGTGTGCTAAAAAGTTAAAAGCATCACGGAACAATCCATGTTCTTTTACCATACCCGCAATCATCATTACAAATATTATTAAGAACAAGTATACTTGTCCTTTGAGTGCTAGTTCAATATATTCTATCATTTCCAAAATTTCCTGTATAGTTCTTTCATTTTTTGTATGTTATATACAAAGTTACTCTCCCATATGTAATGACGTTTTTCTAACCAACGTGTGTCATTTTCATTTTTCTCTCTTACAATTAGTTCGCACGTTTGTTCAGTTATAGGAATCAAATGACACAAAGGTGTGCCTGCCTTAACTTTGCTAATATCTCCAAATCGATTCCAATACAACTGCACATTTATTTCTGTACTAACACTAGGATCTAGTATGCCTATACAACTTTCAAAATCAACATTATCACTGTATGCAACTGGCAACATCAAAAACTTACAAGGAGCAATCAAATGCCAAGGCGTATTACATTTAATAATACTTTTGCAACTACCTAATCTATGTGGTAAAAATTTTGAAACTGTATCTGCATGTTGAATGCTTATACCTAATTTATTCAGATGTTCAGTTGGTGCTTGTAATTTTAATTGATCTCTAGTTGCTTGTACTGTAAAGTCATGCCAAGCTCTTACTACGTATCCTTGCTTGTACAGTTCACCAATACCGTTACATCTAAAAATATGTGACGAATGATTATCAGCTGATTTGTTTGCTATATAATCTTGTTTGGCTGTGCGTACCCAATTTGGTATAGCTTTGCCAATAGGTTCTATTGGCCATGTATCAAGCACTCCTGGATATGTGCAAAAAAATTGTATTTTCAACTTATGTGTCTCGGTGTTTGAAATCTTATATTGAATGCCATGTTTATTCTCTGCTGGTTGCTTGTATTTGTATCAGTTTCATGTGGCATCCAGGCGGGCCATACAATTAAATCTCCATCTTCTGGTTCATATGCAAACTTGTTCATAAACGGTGCATGTGGATGACAACTTTCTGTTACGTTCATAGGATTGTGCCACGTAATATCGCCTGTGTCTTTACCTTGCAAGTAATAAACAGCAACATAGTGGTGCAGTCTATGATCATGCATTGCATTTCTACTGCCTATGTCATTTATATTAGTCCAATAAGTTATTTCAGGAGGTCCATAATTTCTAACTTTTTGGTCATAACTTGGATCTAATTCTAAATAATAATCTATTGCATTGTTGACACTGTCTCGGATATGTTCCATGAGCCAGACTATATCTGGATAATTGAATTCGTGCCTCCAACAGCCATCTTTAGTAAAATCCAAACCTTCACTAATACATTTAGTCTTTACATCTTGTGCAATATCTATCAGCTCTTTACGCTGAGCATCTGTGCCTATGTTGTTTTTAATAAAGACGTCAGCTTGTAATAGTTTCAGTACTTTCATTTTTAGTTACCACTAATAAGTATAATCCATTCCACCACTTGGTAGAATCTTCTACTGAATTAAGGATCATTCTACTAAACTTAACATCAAATTCAGTATTTGTCAAGCCTTGAAGTGCACCACTTACTACGCCTTCCCAATTGGCATCATCAAATACAAGTATACTTGTATCAGCAAAATAATTTTTATAGTGTTTGACTGCATCAATTACACTTTGTTCATCATGAGGTCCATCGTAGAAAAACAAATCATACTTGTCTTCAAGTTGTACTGCAAACAAGTCTTCATCATGCACAGTAATATTGTTGTAGTTTTTTACATTGCTTAAAAATATATCTTTATTGTTGTCTGGTAATTCAAATGCTCCTGATTCAGGCTGTATACTGTCCTGCCAATTATCCACGCAAGTAGTTGGTACACCCGCATCTAATACACTTACTGCACTACTGCCCATTGCTGTACCTATTTCCAAATAGTTTGTACTAATACCAGCAAGACTGTTTAGTAATTTTTTGACTCTTGGGCTTGTTAATCCTTGTATACTATTATCATAATCACTGTTTACATGGTCGACTAATATATCTGCAACTTTGCTGACTGTAGGATTTATTGTAAGATTGCTTTTGCTTTGATATACTTTGTCACAAAAATTACAATCCCAACAATCAAACTTACAAGTTTTTATAATTTTTCGCCATGCATCAATTGGTCTATTTTCTAATGTATTGTCTTGTAAATATTGATTAAAAGTATCAAACAATATTTCTTTTCCTTGGGCAAAGTTTTCTACTATACGCATTGTTTCATAAAATCTTTGTACATTTTCTCTACCATGCATTTTAAAAACATCTACTACATTAAGCAAATCAATCCAATCTTCTCTCCAAGGTGGAATGTTTGCTTGCTTCAGAGGTGTAGCAGGATCTTGAACGTCCCATTTTGCACAACTTACTCTACTAATAGGATCATTGAAATATTGCGGATTGTCTTTTCTATTGTTGTTGTATTCAAAATGTTCTTTCATCATACTACAACCACCGTGACATCCTTCGTTTGCTAGTAAAGCAATTTTTAAATTATACTTGTCAGCGGCTTTGCGTATACGTTCTAATGTCTCTCTATCACGCATTAGGTCTCTGTGTATGTTTACATAATGAAATCCTTCTTTACCTAAATTTGCAACATCTTTAGCAGTTTCTGGTTGTCGTAAAATTGTGTTTTTAATTAACAGTTCAGGAAATTGTTTTTGTATTTGTCCTGTTGCAACCCAATGTGTATGAGGAATAGTAACACTCCTAATTCCTGCATCATATAGAACTTGGAAGTTTGTAATAAAAATATCTAAGTTTTGTTGTGTAACAGGAACCAATGTATTATTAAAAGTTGCACTCATTCTTATGCCTGTAGCATCTTGCAATTTTAATGCTACGTCTATCAAGTCCATTGGATTTTCAAATACATCACCCATTGCATCCTGTTCAAAAGGAGGCATTCTACAAGTAAAGTAGATATCATATATGTGTTGTTTGTGTTTCAAACAAAACTCATAAAAGTGATTCAACTGAATATTATTGAGCTTTGGATTTAATGGTATTGAGAACATTAAAGATTGTAAGTTGGGTCAGGCGATTCGCCAAGTTCTTCAAGCATAGGAAATGGTGCATTTATACCAAAACGTTTATGATATACTAGATAGCATTTGGTAATTGTATTTGCTTCTTTAATTTCTTTTTCTACAGTTTGTTTTTTTCCTAATAAATCTGCAACCTGAATGTTATGTGCATCTATTGCATCTAATACTTTGTCAGCCATTTCACTTAAAGTGATACCTCTTGCTACAGATAGTGTGTTAAGTAACGGACAACTTGCAGAACCATTGGCTTTGAATGCTTGTGCTTCGGCTTTTTGTTGAGCCCAACTATCTCCTTCTAGTTTGTTAGGTGGTAAGTTTAGTTTGTCAAATCTGCTGTCATATACCTTATCAAGTTTTTTACGCATCACTACTTGCATAAATTTTACTGCGTTTACTTTGTCTTCATCTGTAAGTTCATATTTTACTTTTGTATAATCATCTTCAGTACTTGCAACTACTTGAAGTATTTCATTTTGTTGAGTTGCTTTTCTAACACTTACTTTTCCATTCCATCCAGATGCTAACATATATGCTTTTGCTACACTTTCTTCTAATACAGTTGCTCCTATATGATGCCAATTTATAATATCAGTGTGTGTATCTGGAATAAGTCCTATGCCAAACTCTTGATATCTACCTATAACTTGTATAGGACCTAGAGTTCTTTGATCTTTCATTTCAAATAGTATATACATTTTAGTCCTTTGTCAACCCTAATTGTTTAATCATTTCATGTTGATCAATACCATTTTCAAGTCTTTTTACACTTTCATCTCTAATATAATTCATTCTGCTTTCATTTGTAATAGCAATATCCGCGGCATGTTGAAGTGCATTGCGTTGATCTTCTTTGTTTAACATTACAATACTATCCATGTTACCCACACCTACTCTACCGTAAGCAATCATATCCATTGCGGCTTGCTTGCCTAATCTTTGCACCCAATATTCACGTTCTAATTCTTCGCTGATTTCAGGATCGTATACAGCATCTATTAGTCTCATTCCATTTGGTAGTTTTCCGTATTCACTTTGATCTATAGCTTCAATCAGTTGTGCATACATCAAACGTTCTTCTCTAGCATTTGTTAATTGACGTTTGTAATTTTTTCTATTGCGTACTTTGTGTTTGTGTTCTATTTTAATGCGTCTAAGATCAAATGGATCTTGTTCAGTTTCCATTTTTGCTTCTAGTTCATCAATTTCAACATCGTTCATTTCAATGTCATACTCTTGTTTGATAATAAGTTCTTCTCTACTGTTAAGTTCTAAAAAGTATTGTTTCACAGCACCATATGGTGAAATATTAGCATGTCCAACAAAATGTTTTGCTTTGAATGCTGGCATACGCCAACTTTTGTTCATACCAATTGCTACAAGTTTTCTTTGATTTTCTGACAGTTCGTCATGTACACTGTCTAGATTTTCATGTGTAATAATTGTTACTGCTTTAGTTTCTTTGAAATCCATTAGTTTCCTCTCCAATGCATATGTCCGCTACTACTCCCAGGTACTGCGGTTCTTACACTACCTGCTCCTAATTCATAGCCACTATTTGTGGCATAATAAAATTTGTGTCCTCTGTTGTTTTGTGCGCCATCATATGTACCAGCCGCATACTGCCAATCCTGCCCCATGTCGAAGTTTTCTTCACCGGTGTTAGGCATTGGCTTTGTGCAGTTGCCAGTCACTGTATCTGTTGTATAACTATATATCCTAAAATTATAACCGTTGTTATAGCTTCCTTCGTTACCACCATAGCCTTTATCATGCTTACTGCTAATTCCTTTTTGCTGACTGTTTATTCCTGGTTGTCCTGTTGGTACACTAAATGAACCAGCAGTACTGCTTGTGCTAGTTGGAAAAGAAAGTTTTTGTCTATTGTTTGTTGCATACCACCAAAGACCAGAATTTTCACTGCTATGACTTGCACCACCTTCTTGCATACTATCACCACCACTTGCTGAACTTACACTTTGAGAGGATGTATACATACTGTCAGTTGCTAAATTCAATACATCAACATCTGTTGTACCAGTATTTCCTGCAATAATCCAAGCCATGTAATGTTCTCTGAATATAGTAGCACTGTCATTTCTACTGTGTCGCATAGTAGGACCAGCGGCGCCTGTTAACTGCCATAAATTATATTTTACTGTAGATGTAGTATCACCAGGCCATGTTCCGTCTACACCAAACACATATCCTTGTGTCAAACTGCATGCCCCACTTACATAAGCACCTGCGGCTGTAAGTACATTTCCTCTGTTTACCATAATATCTGTGGCATGACTCATTTCTTCAACGTTTTGCCATGGCACACTGTCTTTATATCCACCAGCAACAAAACCTGTTGTAATAACATGTCTCAGCAAAAAATCTGTATCTCTGTTTACAACATTCCAACGATTGGCGTCCCACAGTTTCATTTCTTTTGTAGTGGTATCCCAATAAACTTGACCTGCTACTGGACTACTTGGAGCACTACTAAGTTGCTGTATTTTTATTCCTGCGCCACCTATCTCAGTTGCCATTTAATTTCTCCTTAAGTTCATCAATTTGTTTTTGTTGGTCTTTGATTGCTTCTGTCAACAGTGCTACCATGCTTGCATAGTTAATGCTTTTTATTTTTTCTTCACTGTCATCTGTATGAACTACACTGGGTAATACTTCTTCTACTTCCTGTGCAATAAAGCCAACTTGATCATCTACTTGTTCTTTGGTATACAACTTGCCTTGTAGATTACATACAATGTCAAGTGCATTTTCTATAGGTCTAATGTTGCTTTTTAATCTTATATCAGAGTTTGCAGTTACAACACCTGTTACATTTAAGTTACCACTGCTATTTAACAACATGTGACTGTCAGTTGCTCCACTGATTGCTCCAGCTTTCCAACGAATATTTTGATTAGTAAATGATCCAGATACTTGGAAGCCTAATCCATTAGTATCTGCTACTATTCTTGACTCAGCACCACTAAGTCCCATATCAATTAGAGAACCAGCTGATCCTTCCATTGCCATTATTCTATAATTGGAAACACTATTAGTGCTAGTTTTGCCTATAGCTATATCACCTAAAGCAGTAACAAATAATCCATTATTGCCAGCGCCTAATAGTTGTGTAGTACCATTTTGATTCATTACTACGTGATAATAACTTTGTGTTCCTAATCTATATGATGCATCACTATCTAAAACCAAACCTGATCCCATAGTAGTAGTGGTATTAGGTCTATCAATAAAAAATCCTGATCTATTTGAATCTGACCTCATCTGTACATTAGCATCAGATCCTCCCCAAACATGTAGTTTGCGACTTGGAACTTTAGTTCCAATACCTACACTTCCTGGACTACCTCCACCATCTAAGAGTGTAAGTCCAATGCTGTTATTAGTAAAAAGATGTACATCTGAATTATAAGCAGTGCCCAATACACCATCAACATTGGTTGTGCCTGTAACTATCTCGTTATTACCTTTTGCGTATCCAACAATAACACCAATCATGTCATCTGTATCTGTAAATACTATTGAAGCATTTTCAGTAGCAGTTTCTTTGATAGTCATTTTATGACCAGCTCTTATACTGGTGTTTGTAGTGGTTGCACCAATTCCAACTCTACCATCAGACAGTACTGTAACTTCATCATTACCAGCACCATTATAGTTTAGCCTAAAAGTATTATCAGTATAGGTATACATCATCCAACCATTGGTACTATTACTAGCTTGAGTTTCTATAACGCCTTTTACTTGTAGTGGCTGGTCCGGTGCAGTTGTGCCAATACCCACATTACCATCGCCTGTTATTGTCATTCTGGTTGTAGATGATCCACTGCTATTTCTTACTTGAAAACCCATCTTGTGTTCGTTGTTTGAACCTACTCGTTGTGCATATATAGTAGCACCTGGATTAGCATTAGAACCCAATGATATAGCAGATCCTGTGTTAACATTTGCGTTAGTATTGAAAAAATGGTGATATACACCTATGTCAGATTCTGGATCAGTATTTGTGCTACTACTATGGACAGCCAACATAGCTTGAGGATTGTCTGTGCCAATACCAACACGACCTTTGTTGGTACTACCTTTGATACGCATAAGCTCGTCCCAGCCATTATTACCAGATCTATAAGTCCAAAAGATATGATCTGCACTATTTGATCCACTACCTGCTCCTGCTTCATCTACAGTGTAATGTATGCCTCCGTCCCAATGAGAATTTCCAGCATCTTGTCCCCAAAGTGTTATATTAACTCCTGTTGTGGCATTGTTGGCATTATTGGATATTACTAAATTTTGTTGATCACTGTTGGTCTGAATATTAACATAGTCACCTTGAGCATATGCACTTGCTGTTGATGCATTTCTAAGTTGAATAGATTTGTATGCAACAATATTTCTCAAATGTAAATCTGCATAATCAAATCCAGTTGCATTTGTGTTTACAGTGGTACCCGGAACAGTTTGTGTGTCTTTGAATAGTCTATACGCATTATCTGAACTAACATCACTAAACAGTCCTGAATATTTTGTAGTAGCACTTTCTACATACTTGCCATAAAATCCAAAGTCTGTTGCATTTCCTGTGTTGGCATTTGTAAGTCCAGTAAAATTACTGTCTGAGATTATGTTACCTGTTTGTGTTGTGCTTCCTGAAACAATCAAGTCTCCACTAACAGTTAAGTCGTTGCTTACTGTAACATCATTGGGTAAGCCAATTGTAAGTGTGTCAGTTGCACTAACAGCAACTTCAATTTCATTTCCTGTTCCAGCTACAGTAAGAGTATCACCTCCACTTATTGTTTGTGTATTAGATCCATCACTTAATGTAAATGCTGTATTAATACTTGCTGTACTAGCGGCTGTGATTCTACCTTGTGCGTCAACAGTAATTACTGGTATTGCAGTGCTGGATCCATAACTACCTGCACTCACTGCGGTATCGTCTAATTTAAGTGTACCACCAACATTTGTTATTCCTGTTCCACCAGTAATTGCGGCTTGTGCTCTTGCATCAGTATAGTATAAATTTGTGCCTTCACTTAGGTCACTTGTAGTAGCCGCGGCTATACGTGCATCTGCCCTAGCATTAGTAAAGTAAAGATTACTTCCTTCTGCTAGATTAGCTGTGGTCTTTGTTGCTAGTCTAGTGTCAAAACGTGCATCAGTATAATATAAATTACTCGAACCTTCTGATACGCCATCTGTATCGCCTGTAAACACACTTGCGGTGCCTATGTTAATGTACGTGCTACCGTCATTTGTAAATTGCCACTTGTCTGAGGTTTCATTCCATCTTAAACTAACATTAGTTGATGTTCCACGCTCTACTTCTAAGCCAGCGTTTTGGCTAGGCGAACCTGTTTCATCACTGTTTAATATAAGTATGTTATCACCAATGTTGACTTCATTACTGTTGATGGTAGTTGTTGTTCCGTTTACTGTTAGGTTTCCAGCAATTACAACTGTACCTGTGTTATCGCCTACCACTGCTGGATCAATAGTAAGTGTTGCTGGACCTTTAATACTTCCTGTTGTGGTAATATCTCCGTATGTTCTGTTACCACCAATATAAGCGCCTACTCTAGTATCTGTGTAGTACAAGTTTGTAGCTTCGGGTAATGTTGCTGTGGTTCTATGTCTAGATATCTCCCAAGCACTGCCGTCCCAGACGTAAAATGCATTTATGTCAGTAGCAAAAGCCATGTCACCTGTTTCATTGCCTACCAATGGCAGATATGTACTGTCGCTGTAAATATTAACTCTAGGTACAATAGCTTGTCCACTTGCATCTACTAGTGTTGCTGTACCTGCAACTTCTCTAATTTTATTTTCAAAGCTAGGTGTGTTTTCCACATATGTTGCCAAGTCTTGTGGCACAAATTTTGTTGTTGACGCATCATAAACCAAACACATCTGATTTACAAGACTAGGAATAGGTCTTAGCTCTACTGGTGTCTTGTGTCCTTCTTGTGTATGTTGTGCGTAAATTACATAGTTTCCATTGTTATTTGTTTCAACAGCCAACGACTTAATTGTTATAGCACCAATCATTGTGGAATGGTATCCACATTGATAATAAAGTGTATCTGGTGCATTTGCTGGAACTACAAAAGTAAGTGTGCCATTATCAGTCCTACTATTGGTTACGCCACTAGTATATTCACCATAGTAACCGCCTGAACTGAAATTTGTACCATTGTCTGTTGTAAGATAAAATGGATGCCCAACAGCATTAACATTAAAAGTATATGTTGATCCTCTATACAATGGACCGATGTTAATATTTTCACCTGATGCGGCTCCTGCCCAGCCATATTTTCCAGCACCTGGATTTGTAACATTATAACTAACGCCACTTGGTTGTGTAAGTGTAGGTAATGTAATACTGCTAGGCACACTGATGCTTAATCTCTGCACATTCATAGTGTTACCACCATTTATATCGGGGTGACTCATTGATACTGAGCCTTGATTGGTAACCCAACTTACAAGATTATCTGTACCGGCACCATCAATCCATTTAAAATAAAGTGTATGTGTTTGAGTCATACTTCCGTATGTTTGAATGCCTGCAAAGTTGTTTACAGTATAAGTACCTTGCAAATACAAAGGCACATTTAATTCATTACTGTTTACAATAGTTCTACGTGCATAAGGTAGTGTGCTTTGATTCCATGTCCATAACCAATTTGTATCTTGTCCTGCGGCTGGTGCCGCAACTTGGATTGCTAGTGTTTCTGGAGCAATTGAAAGATTAACATCAGGAATGTTATCGCTTGTAATTTCTCTTGCACCAAGTTTTATACTTGATCCACTAAGATATAAATCTCTAAATCTTTTTGTACTACTACCTAAGTCATAGGTAATATCAGTTGTAGGTAATATATGTTGAGCAACTGCACCTAGTTTACTAGTAATTCTTGCATCAGCTCTAGCATTAGTGAAGTATAAATTTGTACCTTCTGCTAGGTCACTTGTTGTGTTATTACTTAAATCATCTTCTGTATCTGTGGACGCAATTGTAAGTGTGTTGCTTGCATCATCATATGTAAGTGTGATATTTGATCCAGCTTGCAATAGTGCATTAACTCTATCATCAACTCTTTCGTTTGTATAATATTGATTTGAACTACCTTCACTGACTACATCAGTATCAATATTAATACTTGTAACTGCGCCTGTTGCTTGATTTATATCTAGTCCGCTAGCAAACGTGCCTAGTTCATGATTTTTACTTAAAGCCATATGTATACCTTATCTGCTATACATATTTATGTTAAGATTCTAATGCTTTAATTCTAGTTTCTAGTGCATCAATTTTAGTTACTGCTTCTTGTAATGCTTTTACAAGTGTTGGTACAATACTTTCAGGATTAAGTGTGTGAAAATCATCATACTTGGTTTCACCTACGGTGTCTTCATCAATATCTACATCCTTGGGAAATACAGTTTTATACTCTTGTGCAATCCAACCAATTTGTCCTTTTTGTTTTTCTTGGTCGATACCATGATCAGTAGTGTTGTAGTGTTCAGCTTCTGTTTCTCCAGGTGCATTTGTAATTTTGTGCCAATTTCTATGTTCAGCCCAATCATCTGTATAATCAAAAGTAACTGGTCTTAGTGCTTTGATTTTGTCAATAGCACCATCTTCTAGTGTTTTGATATTGGTTTTTATTCTTTCATCAGAAGTTGTATTCCAGTTGCTACTATTTGACGCATTGAAGCAATTATTACCACCGGCAGAACCTCTAAATATATATCTCTTAGTTCCCTCAAAATCAAATCTGATTCCTTCGTTGTTATGAGCACCCAAATCAGTATAGTATCCTTGCATTCTTAAGAATTTGGCTAAGTCACTGTTGTCAGAAGTTTTTAGATATATACCGCCCATGTTTCCGCTACCACCATTTTCAATTCTAAGGTACTGAGTTGCAGAACCACCATGAATATGTAACTGATTTAATGGATTATTAGTACCAATACCTACGTTTCCATCTTTATCTACTCTAAACTTTTCTGTTGTTGAATCTGTCGCACTACCACTGCTATTAGTTTCTACAACAAATTCACCACCATAATTTGGTTCATCTATAAAACCTATTCTACCTATTGTATTTGAATTAGCTGACATTGTGCCAAAACGTATTTTAGGTGCAGTACCTCCACCACTTGTACTGCTTTGTATATCTAATACGTCTTCCGCAGAACCTCCAAATGATGACATTAAAGTTAATTTTTTATAAGGACTAGGTGCACCAACACCAACATTACCATTATATAGAACAGAAAATCTAGTGTTTTGGTATGTAGTACCATCACTAGCAAGATTTTGTCCAACTTCAAATACAGCTCCAGTAGCTGAAGCGTCACTTGGACCTGCTACTCTTACACCATAATTTGCAGTTATTCCAAGTGTAGTTCTCGATATACCGTTTTGTCTTAGTGCTATAACTTGATCATTGGGAGATGTAACTCCCATGTCTAATTTTACTAGTGGATTAGTTGTACCAATTCCAACTTTACCGTCACTGGCGATTCTCATTTTTTCAGTTAAATTTCCACCATTTGCTCTTGTGGTAAAACGTAATGCAGTAGCATAATTTCCATCTGTAGCATTTTCTTTTATACCTTGTACCGTCCCAAAATTTGTTGTGCTACCTCCACTATTAAATATTCCTCTAAAAGTAACACCACCACCAGGATTTGTGCCATTGTAAGCAGTTCCGGTATCATATATTCCTAGTGTAGCTTGACCACCACCAGATGTTACATTAGATCCTGACACTTGTAAAGGATATATAGGATTAGTTGTACCAATTCCAACTTTACCTGTGCTATCTATCCTCATGCGTTCATTAGCATTAGTTCCTAGATTCAAATTATTGCCACTGTGATCGTATATTACATAACCTATATATTCCCCTGCACCAGAAGTAGAGTCTGAAAAATAAACTGCTCCTTGATTACTTGTTCCAGTACGTATGGTAATACCACCATGAGCAGAATCTGCTATTGTAAGATTATCAGCATAATTAGCACTACCTTCAGTAGTTGTGCCGATCATTACTTTGCCACTTGAATCAACATCAATAGCCAATGGTAAGTCACGCATTTCCTTTGCTCTAGTCATTGTGCTATCTCCTGTATCAACAGTTTTACAGTGTTACTATGCCTTGCTATAACTGCGTTATTGTCTGGTGATACGACCAGAGAAGCGTAATGTGTGCCAGTTGAAGAACAAGTAAACGTACCATAATCATGTCCATTTATCCCTCTGGTATCACTTGCTCCTGTGCCTTCCATTCTTTCAGTAACATAAATTATTTCAGTATTTGAATTTGGTGACGAGTTTGTTCCTATATTACATTTTAAGACTATTTTACCACCAGATGATGCAGTACAATTTGGAACATGAGCCCATACAGCAAATTTACTTCCACTAAATTTTGGATTAAAAGTTGAGTTAATTAATGTATGACCACTTCCTCCGCCACTGATATTTTGTTCGTTAGCTGTGAATTGAATTGTTTGAATCACATGCCCTGCAATGTGTACACCAGCTGTGCCATCACTTTTGGTAATACTGTCAACTTTCATTACACTGCTCATTGTGCGATCTCCGTTACTACAAGATGTACCAAGTATTCATTATTCCCACCTGGACTGTTAGTAAAATATCCTGTTCCTGACCCAATATCAAAATAGACTTGATATGTTCTTGAACTCGTAGACCCAGCAGTTTCAAAATGACAAGCTGAATAACCTCCATGATGGTGGTCTGTTACAGAATATTGACTTTCCCAACGACCAGCACCAACTGAATCTACATTTGAACCATCTTTGTAAAGACTAATATCTAATTGTTGCCCAGCCTGAACATAACTTCTTCCACCTAAACATTGCACCATTATCAGACTAGTAGAAACTTTAGGTGTGATAGCACACGTTAGTCCAGTAGCAACAGGACTAGAAGACGTTGTTGTTATATTGCCTCCTATACTAGCTCTTTGTATCTGTATAATATGTCCTGGAATCTTTACACCAGCACCACTAGTTTTTTCAGTAATATTATCAACACGCATAGTACTCATTATTCTTCCACCTCAATCCATTGAATATGAGCATACTTGGGATAAGAAGCATCATAATCAATCCAGTAACTAGTATCATTGCTATTCCAGTTTTTAACTTCCCAATAAAATCTGGCTTCACCTACATAGCTTTTCCATGCACTTCTATAATTGCTATTGTTTCTTGTGGTCCAAGTAAATGAATTAGTGCTAGCTTGACCAAAATCTAAATCACCATATCCAGCGGCTCCCCAGGCGTGTGCATAACCATTTGGAAGTAAATCAACCAAATGTGCATTACCACTGTTTATACTACTATCAGAACTATATCCTTGGCATCTAATACCAACACCGCTGTCACCAGTTCCATAAATATATAAAGGCCACCACATTGTAATTTCCAAGTGACTGCTAGCACTCATTTTGGGTATTCCTATTACATCATCATAAGGTTTAGTTGTATTGGTTGCAATTTGTCCAGTACCATTGATATTCAGTGTGATAAAACTTGTGCTGGTATTGGTGTTTCTTGCTCCTGCTCCGTATCCAGTAGTATAACTTCCAAATTGAATAATGTTATTTTTTTGAATGAGATTATGTCCGCTTGACACAATAACTTTATTTGCATTTGATCCTGTTGTAGGTCCTTGTATGTTTTGTACTGTAATTGTTCCTGACATTATACCACCGTAAAGTTTCCGTTTATTGTTAGCGTTACACCTGTTGCAACATTAATAGGTCCGCCTGCTATTGCATTTTGAGTTGTAGCAATTGTTGTGTTAGTACTTATCGTGTTGCTGTGCTTTCTAATTGGCGAGGTTAAGATCTCTGCATCACTAGACCCTTGCAAAACTCCATCTCTGTCAATCCTATTTCTTATTAATAAGTTGCCACCACTGGTACGACTATAAAAAAGCATTTCGCCATCATCTTTATTTGTAGTATCAACACCAGCGGCAAATTCAATTCTTGCAACTTCTGTTCCGTTCCAAAAACTACTAAATTTTCCTAGTCCTTGTCCTGCACTAGTTCTATTTGAATTGTAAATTATCTGAGGGAAATAACCATCACCGTGATCTGAAAGTGTTATTCCTGTATTACTTGCGGCAATATCAATTGTCAATTTGTTTGAAGGTGAAATCGTCCCAATACCAACGTTGCCATCTCCCGTGACACGCATTTTTTCAGTAATATTTGTTTCGCTACCACCGTTGTTTGTCCAAAAACTTAAAGAACCATGCCAATTTGCGCCGTCTCTAATACCTGATATTTGCCCTGTTTTCCAAGTCGGATACAGTGAATGATACTGCCCAAAAGATAAAGCAGGTCCTGCTTCTTCTGAATTACTACCCGAATAAGACCCATTTGTAGTTAACTTTAGTGCTTCAGCAACTGCACTATTTGAATGTGGTACAACTGTGGTTAATTTTGCAGTTGGATTAGTTGTGCCAATACCAACATTCTCACTACTGTCTATTGTAAAAGGAGTAGTACCACCTGCGCCTAGATTTAATTTACCAGCATTGTGATCATATTCTACTCGACCTTGATAAGATCCTGTGCCACTAGTAGCATCAGCAAATCTTATTTGACCTTCACCGCCTGAACCTGAGAATATAGTTAAGACTTCAGTACCTGATCCGCCGCCAACTACTGCTCTAGTAAATGGCGTTGCTGTACCTATACCTACTCTATTGGTTGTGCCATTCACAACAAGAGTAGTTGTGTCTACTGTAAGACTAGCAAAATTACTTGAGTTTGTCAAGAGCTCAAATACATTTACTTCAACTTCGTCGTTGACAGCTAGGTTGCTTACAAAGTTTACACTAGTACCTGATGTTGCTACATAGTCATTTGCACTGCCTTGAATCTGTTTAATACCATTTACATATACTTCTACATTTTCAGTACCATCAGTAACGTAATTAAGTTTGTGACTGGCTGTACCAGTTCCACTGCCTGCACCTGTTGCTGTAAATTGTGTGCCTACGTTGTTGTTTGCTGAACCAATTGCTGTAAAGTCTGTGTTTCCTGCACTTACAATAATGTATACAAATCCAGTTACAAAACTGCCTGCTGTTACTATTACATCATCTTTGCCACTTACAGCATTTCCTACACTGCCGATTGTATACAAATATTTTCTAAATGTTGTGTTAGCGTCTGTGGAACCACCTCCACCTCCACCTCCTCCGGCTGGTACAGCATCTAAGAAAGCACTACCATCATATACTTTTAGTTTAGCATTCAAACTATCAAAAAAGAAACTACCTTGTGCAGGAGTGCCTGAATAACTGCTTCCGTATTGTACAGTTGCATTATTAACACTGCCACGCAAACTACCTCCTGTGAGTGTAGTTGCTCTTACTCTAGCATCTGTATAATATAAATTTGTGTTTTCTGTAATTGCACTTGTATTAAGAGTAATATTTTGACTACCATCAAACGCTACCCCCGAAATTGTTCTTGCATTTGCAAGTGTAGTTGCAGTATCAGCGTTGATTGTTAAATTATTGATAAATGTATTGGTTACTCTGGCATCTATAGCACTGTTTGCTCTTGCAGTTGTGTAATACAAGTTGCTGGAACCTTCACTGAGTCCATCTGTATCTGTAGGTCCTCCAGCATCATCAGCCACAACCCAAGCACTACCGTTGTATTTTAATATTTTTCCATTTGCCGCACCTGAAGTGTTCACATCAGTCAAATCATTCAACTGAGAAGCCGCATGGGCTGTGACACTAGAGGCGGGTAATGTAACTGTTTTTGAACTGAGATTAAGTGTGGTGTGTAATTTACCAGCAGTAATTTCACCATCAGGAATATCTGCTACAGTAATACCACCTGTGGCAATTTGATCTGCGCCAATAGCTCCTGTTGCGATTGCTGTTCCTGGAAGTTTATCGATTGCCATATGTATACCTTATCTGCTATACATATTTATGTTTAACTTGGCTTGGTGGGCCAAACCACAGTAGCGATATTATCGTAATCCTTTGTAATATCTCTTAATGCTTGTCTGTATGCTTTTTGTTCATCAGTCATAGGGGGCATGTCTGCATATGCCCAATGATCTGTTTCACGTAATCTACGATCTCGTTCATCTCTAAGCATGTATGTCACTGTAAGCATACGTGGATCAGGTTCTCCGTTTTCTACTATCTCTTCATATGTTGTCATTGTTTTTCCTTATGGTTGTGAAGTTACATATACAGTATTATCAAATTGCCAGTTATTGATATAACCTAGTATATAAAAGTATTGTGTGCCGCCGTATATACTGGCAGATACTTGTAAATACACATGCTTATCTGAGCCAATATGCAGACTGCCGTATCCACCTTCGCCTGTATCTCCAGTAGTGTTACTCGGACCGTATACGTTATTAGAATATCCACCTATAGACAGTTTATATTCTCTATAGGAACCTGTTTGGTTAAATCCGCCAAAACGGTTAGCACTCATAAAAATTCTACCTGATATCATTGCAGTGCTTGCATAGTTTACTATCTTATACCATCTAGTTTCAGAACTGTTAATGCTGGTATATCCTTCTCTAAACCGTTGTTCGCCAATTTTTATACCGCCGGTTGCAAGTACTCTGGCTTTTTCGTAACCTCCTGGAAAAAATACAAGATCGTTTCCAGTATTACCTATTTCAGCTGTGCCTGTATTATCTGCAAATTCTACTGATGCAGTCTGATCTGTGCTTTCAAATCTTACACCAGTATTAGTTGAACCGGAGTTTACATGTAATAGTCTGGATGGATTTGTTTCATTAATACCAACGTTGCCGTTGCCAAGGATGGTCATAGCAGTATCGTCGTTAGTAGCAATAATTATTGGTTGGTTTTCACGTTGTGTAATCCTTGCCGCACTTGAGTCATTTCCTATAACAAACCCACCTAATACTTGTGTTGTATGTGTGCTATTATTGAAAGCTAGATAAGTCTGTGTTCCACCGTATAAACGTAAATTATAGCCAGAAGTTAAATAATCAGCCGGAGTTATACCAATGCCAACATTACCAGAAGTATCTACAGTAACTCGTGGTGAATTGCCAGTTATAATCCTAAAAGGATGAGCAGATTGAGAACCTGCAAACGTTAAAGCACCACCCCAAGTTGAATAATGAGCAGAACCAAATGTGCCTTGTATTGTTCCATTTACTGCTTGAGCAGATAAACTTGCAAAGTTAGATGTAGTACCTGTGTTAGTGTTTTTAATTGTTTGACCGCCTACACCGCCATCATTGTTGGAAAATTCTATATGAAGTGGAGCACCTGGACTTGTTGTTCCAATACCAAGCCTACCATTAGCATCGAGGTGCATTCTCACTGCCGCGTTTGTACCATCATAAAACTGTAATGCTCCGTTGTGTGTAATACCATCTGCTATTGCCCATTCTTGATTGGTCGAACCAGTTTTTAATATTCCAAAACCAACTGTACTGTTTGAATTTACTTGTGCTTTGTATACAGTTGTGCCTGAGCTATTATAGATATGCATTTTATCAGCAGGAGCATTTGTACCAATACCAATTTTACCACCTTCAGACACATCAATACGCATAGCTTCAATACCTGATCCGTTATCATTTCCGTAAAAAACAATATCTTTATCTTGAGTTAAACTTTGTATATAGAAATCACCACTTTGTGCATAAAAGGTACCATAATTAGTTCCACCATCTTTTAAAATTATTTGTGTATCTGCATCAAGATTAAGAATACCACCTACATCAAATGTTAAATTTCCTGCATGAGCAAGATCACCAGTAAGTGTTCCGCCAGCTAGTGGTAGTTTAGTTGCAATTGAATTGGTAACTGTAGTGCTAAAACTTGCATCATCGCCAAGGGCGGCGGCTAATTCATTTAATGTATCTAATGTTCCTGGTGCACTGTCAACCAGTGCATCAATTTTCAGTTGAGCTCTTGCATCAGCTCTTGTATTTGTGAAAAATAAGTTTGAACCTTCTGTAATATCTGCAGTGGTTATTCCATCAGCAAATACTGCACTATTGTCTACTATGTCTCTTACTCTGCTCATACCGGCATGTACCTTATGTCTATACTTTGATTAAGCAGTGGAGCACTTCCAAAAGTCAATGTTGTTCCGCTTACACTATAATCACTTGGAGGTAGTATTAGTCCATCCAATACAACCAATATACTATTCGCTGTGTGTCCAGCTGGAATTGTATATGCTGTGGTGCTGTTGTTTCCTGTATACTGATTGCTAGTATAGGTTAAATTTAATTTAGCATTTGTTACACTATCATCTGCTGGTACACTTGCATTTGCATACGGCAATCCAAGAAAGCGAACATATATTCTGGCATTCAGTGCTGGAGCACTTGTAAATGTCAGTGTTGTTCCACTAGTTGTGTAGTTTTCAGTAGGTTCTTGTACAACATTATCTACCATTACCAATAGTGCTTGTGCTACACCAGGATCTGTGCTTAATGTAAATGCTGTGGTTGTGTTGTCACCTGTAAATGTCTGCTTAGTATATGCTCCTGCCGCAATTTTGTCAAGAGTAATTGTACCATCTTGTAGTTTTGCACCAGTGATACTTGAATCTGCTACAGTACCAACGGCAAGTGCAACTCCATAGTAACGTACATAAACTTCAACGCCAGTTGTTGGCGCCGACGAAAGTGTTAGTGTTGTTCCACTCACTGTATAATTTGTAACTGGTTTTTGCCAAACATTTGCAACGTAAACTGTTATAGCGTATGGTGATCCTGGATCAGTTGTCAATGTGTAAGCAGTTTGATTTGATCCTGCTGTAAATGTATCAGCATTATAGTAATCACTTGCTTGTATTTTGTTTAGACCAATTGTACCGTTTTGTAATTTAGCACCTGTAATGCTGTTATCTGCTACTGTTCCAACTGGTAGTCCTACTCCATATCCTCTTACTTCAACTATTTGTCCATTAGTAGGTGTACCAGCTAGTGTAAGTGTTGTACCTACAACAGTCAATCCGCTGGTTTTTTGTGGTACTCCATCTACAAAAACTTGTATAGCATTTTTACTTCCTGGATCACTGCTCAATGTAAATGTACCTGTAGATCCATTTGCTGTAAATTGGTCCACAAAAACATTTGTAGGATCTAACATTGAATTTGTAATTAAGCTAGGTTGAAACTCACTGCTGGCACTTACGTATTTTAGTATTTGATTGTTTGTAACACCGCTTGCATCTACATCACTTAAATCACTAATAGCAGATACACTGCTACTAATTGTAATTGTTTTTGTTGCACCTGTGCCAGTTGCAGTAACACCTGCACCAACAAAATTAAGTGTGGTTGCACTAGTTGATAGTGCAGAACCTTCATCTTGTACTGTAATTTGTCCGCCAACTGTACCTGGCTTCCAATAATTATTGGCGTTATCCCAAACAAGTGCTTGTCCGTTAGTAGGTGAAGCATTATTAACATTGTTTAGAGATGCAAGGTTTGCCGCCGCAATGCGTAAGTCAGCTCTTGCATCAGCTCTTGTGTTTGTAAAGTAAAGATTGGAAGTACCTTCTGATAGGTCATCTGTATCTTTTGCCGCAAAATCTGTATTAAAATTACTTGTTGCATATCCTGCCGC
>TARA_B100000963_G_scaffold156971_1_pt1 | contig 35808 bp, 32 predicted proteins | sample TARA_B100000963 | Tara Oceans TARA_B100000963 (sample SAMEA2622097) | marine metagenome | biome: marine biome (ENVO:00000447); feature: surface water layer (ENVO:00002042); material: "saline water (ENVO:00002010), including plankton (ENVO:xxxxxxxx)" | depth 5 m | reverse complement strand
TTTAATATCTCAGCAGAGCCACCTGCAGATTCAACAATTGCAGCGCCAGCAATTATATCCCAAAGGTAAATACCCTTCTCTTTGTACATTTCCGCCTTGCCAGAAGCTATGTAGCATGAGGCCATAGCAGCTGATCCGATCATCCTTGTTTTTTTCCACAATTGCATATCAGATACTAATTTTTGAAGCGAGGCATCCGAATAATCAGTGTTAAATGGCAATCCTGTTATAGCTATTCCTTGATCTTTATTACAAACATCTGACACATGAATAGTTTCACTGTTCAGAGTTGCGATCTTGTTTATGCAATCTCCAACGTATAGATCATTATTATTAAAGTCAAAAATTACGCCAAATACTGGTTTGAGATCTTTTACCATTCCAATTGAGACACAACATATCGGTATATCTCGATTATAATTTGCAGTTCCATCTAACGGATCAATAACCCAGAAAATTTTGCCAAGATCGTGTGAAGATTTTCCACTTTCTTCAGCCAACATCTGAAAATCGGAATCATCTTTTATAATTTCTTTTATCAAGTTCTCAGATGAAATATCTGCTTGGAGTTTTGTATCTCTTTTATCACTTGATGATAATTTATTAAGTTCTTTTTTATTTTTACTAAGATATTTACCCGATTCTGTTGCGGCTTTAATCGCAATGCCTATTTCTTTGGAATAATCTTCAGACATTTAGCCTTTATATGTAACTCTATATATAACGTTATATTTATCGTCTGAAATCAATAACGATCCATCACTCATGACAAAAGGAGCGGCAGGCCTTCCCCAAGCTTCTTCATTTAAAAGCCATCCTGAAATAAAATCTTCTTGATTGAGATAGTTTCCTTCTTCATCTAATTGAACAAAGACAATTTTATATCCTGACTTACCATTATATTTGTTCCATGACCCGTGAAGAGCCACAAAAATACTATTTCGATATTTCTCAGGAAAGATATCTCCATCATAAAAAGCAATGCCCAATGGAGCAACATGAGGACCTAATTCTGCAATTGGGTCAACAAAATCTTTTTCAACATCTTGAATCATATGGCCAAATTCTGGATCAATCACATTCATAGCATGTTTAAAAGGATAGCCATAAAAACTTCCTTCTTTATTAACCATATTTAATTCGCAAGATGGACTATCATCACCGAGCCAATCTCTTCCGTTATCTGAAAAATACATTTTTTTTGTAACCGGATGCCAATCAAATCCAACACTATTTCTTACTCCGTCAGCTACTGTGATAAGCTTGCCGTCAACATACTTATGAATGGCAGCAAATCTTGGATCTTTAGTCTGTGGTTCAAGACAGATATTACATGGGACTCCAACTGGAATATATAAATGACCATCGGGACCAAAATCAATATATTTTAATCCATGCCAAGTTTCAGAAGGCAGATTATTCATATATATCCTCTTTTCAGGCAATGTTTTTGAAGAGGACTCTAACCATGAATCAATATCATCTATTACCCATACAGTATCCATCTCAGCAAAATATAAATCACCTTCATATACTGCAACTCCTGCAGGATTTTCCATTCCACCTGCAACAACTATTTGTTCATAATCTTTGCTATTTTTTTTAATTAATGCAATGACTTCACTGCCTGTTTTTGATCCAACAATTAGATGACCATTATCTGTTTCAGCAATTTGTCTCGGGCTATCTAGGCCAGAAGTTAAAATTGAAACTTCAAACCCGTCAGGCAAATCTAAATTGCCAGGCATTTGTTCAGAAAATGCAAATAAAGAAACTAGCAGTAAATTTAAACTTAATAAATATTTAATTTTATTCATTTTATACCTCATTGAAACCTTCTATGTGTGTTTTCAAAATTTTCCTTGCTCGATTAGTATCATTAATATCTATAGCTTCTTTCATATCAGATACTGCTTTTGAAAGAATACTATCAGACGGAAACTTCTCTATTGATTTGTATATTTTATCATTAGGTGTGCTTAATTCTTGGCCAGAAATTAATAATTCTTCATATAACTTTTCGCCTGGCCTAAGGCCAATTTCTTTAATTTCAATTCCTTCTCCGTCATCACCATGACTTATATTTCTACCAGATAAATAAATTAGTCTTTTAGCAACATCTAAAATCTTTACCTGTTCGCCCATATCAAGAATAAATACATCGCCCCCTTCTGCATATTCACCTGCTTGAATTACAAGACTTGATGCTTCAGAAATAGTCATAAAAAACCTGGTGACGCTTTTGTGTGTGATTGTAACAGGGCCGCCCTCAGATATTTGTTTTCTGAACAAAGGAATAACTGATCCTGAAGAATTAATTACATTTCCAAAACGAACCATACAAAGTTTAGTATGATTAGATTCTTTATCACAAGCTTGCACTATCATTTCAGCAAATCTTTTAGATGCACCCATCACATTCGTAGGTCTTACAGCTTTATCAGTAGATATAACTACAACTTTTTTAACGCCTTTTTTAATTGCTGCCTCACAAACTGATTTGGTACCAAAAACATTATTTTTTATTCCTTCATTAATATTTTCATAATATTCAACAATCGGAACATGTTTGTATGCAGCAGCATGATATATGTATGAGACTTGATGAGAGTCAATAACATTTTCAACCCTATGTATATCCTTAACATCACCCAATATTCCAATTACTTCTGTATTTATGCCTTTTGCTGTTTTAATTGCTTCAATTTCTGACTCAATTGAATATAGATTAATCTCAGATAACTCATACAATACTATTTTTTTTGGCTTCCCAGATAATGCCTGCCTAACAATCTCAGAGCCTATTGATCCACCAGCACCAGTAATCATTATTGACATTCCTTGAAAGGATTTGTTTGATTTCCTCACTCTTGATCTTGGCAAGATATCGTCGATAGAGAGATCCTGGATTTCAGCCATCTTTTTTTCATCAGCAATTACATCATGCAAAGCAGGCATACTTCTCACAGCGACCTTAAATTTTTCTAGCCCGCTAATTATTCTTCTTCTTTCTGTAATATCTAGACTTGGTATAGCTAGATATATTTCTAGACCTCTGTGTTTTTCTGACAGTTTTTTTATATGCTTAGATTTTCCATATATTCTTATATTGTTTATAAGTGCTCCCTTTAATTTGAAAGAATTATCGTAAAAACCAATAACTCTAATTTTTGGATTATTTTTTATAGATTGATACAGTTCATTGCCAGCCGCACCAGCACCATAGATTAAAACAGGCTTAGCATTTAATTTTTCTTTAGATGGATAAATTATCAATCTTGCGATGTCTCTTGAAATCTGTAAGAAAGCATAAAAAACAGATGAAAGGAGTAATGATTGTAATATTATTGTTGTCAAATAATCAGTTCTGATTACTTCATATTGCCCTAAGTAAACTCCTCCCCAAGAAAAGCCAAAAATAAAAGATCCAATCATTGCTCTAAAGATAGAGTCTTTGGAATCAAATAATTTCATTAATGATCTGTAAAAACCTGATAAATAAAAATAAATAAATGCAAAAGTAAAAGGAATGATAAAACTTATGTAATTTGAAATTACTATATCTATAAGACTGCTTTCAAAATTGGTTGCAATTAAAACTGAAAATACTGGGCCAAAAACCACCCAGCAAAGAAATGCTATTAAAAAATCTGTTAATACTAAAACAGTTATCTTTCTTCTTCTAGACAAATTTATTAAAGCATTGGCAATTTTTTCCATTATTACATTTTACTTTAAAAACAAATTTCTATATATAATGTAATTGTAAAGAAAATTAATTTCTAACTTAGAATTTATTATGTTTAGTTTTTTTAAAAAAAAGGTTCATAAAAAAGATGTCAGAAAAGTTAAATCATATGAAATTGAGCTTACTGCAGCGGTGCTAGCCTATGAAATTGCAAGAATAGATGGCTCGATAGACAAAGAAGAGCTAGAAGTTTTAATGGAAGAGATATTGCATATAGCACAAAAAACAAACAAAGATGGGACTGAGATTCTGGATATTATTGAGAACTACAGTAAAAATAGTATCTCTTTCCATGATTTCATAGAAGACATAAATAGAGATTACTCAAAAGAAGAAAAAATTGATTTGTTGCGTTTTATGTGGAATGTCGCTTATGCAGACAGCAAGCTGGACATTGAAGAGGAGAGGCTTATAAGAAGAGTGGCTGATCTTATTAAAATTAAGGATATTGAGGTTTTAAAACTCAAAGATAAAGCAAAAAATATTTAGATTCAGTATTCTATAAAACTTGCGTTATTAATTAAAAAATTTTCGGAATCTTTTCTATCGCATTTGCCTTTATATTCTTGTGATTTTTCATCATATAAGTCGTTTCCCACAAATGTAAGCATTTGAAGCAAAACAACACACTTTTCAAGTTCATCAAGTCTTTTATCTAAGTACAAGTCATCCATAAGGCTCTTGAATGTATTTGTATCATATGACATTTCTAAATCTTTCTTTTTATCGATAATTAAAAATTTTCCATTTCTACTTTTGTTATTATTGTAACGCTCCCATTCAATTGAGTTTGTTGATTCTCCTGGTACTCCATATTTAGCAAAATTTGTCCAAAATTTCATAAGGTTTTTAGAAGTAAATCTCTTCGAGAAAGAAGGTGGATAGATTAAATCTGAAAGTGGGTAGCCGCCAACAAGCTTATAATCGCCTGCCAAAAGAGGAATTTCAGTTGCATGTGCAGCACCAATTAATTTTTTAAAATCAGCAATTAGAAACTTTCTGTGATCATCCCAGTCATATCTGTAGGCGTAAAGGTTATTATTTCCAGTTTTAGCAATTGATTGAAGAGGATAGTCTACTCCTCTAATTTTCCATGCAGAGCTTCTGTAATAATTGAAAGCACTAAATGCATCTTCATCTTTAAGAATTACTTTTGGTATTCGAAAGACAGTCCCTAGTATTGAGTAATCAAGGTCAACAAAATACCTTGCCGATGCAAGCCATAGCTTTACTTCATCTCTTGTTGAGCCAGCAATAATGGGTATATCTTTAACGTAATTTGGATCTGAGAGCGCCTTTCTAAGACCTTGCCTAGGAATCACAATTCCATCTGATTGTAAGAGTGGTAATTCCTGATATGGCTCTCGGTTAGAGTAATGCTTAAAAAAATCTTCTGTTGTAAGTGAAATTAGGATATCTCTCAGATCGTTTTCAGAGAAACTTTCTTGAATTTTGGATTCATTTTTATCATCTAAAATCATGTTTACAACATTCCAACTCGTGAAATCTGAGGTAGAGGACTTTTGATCTTGTTTAAATGATTCTTCCTGACTTATTGTTGTGGTGTAGCCGGACATAGAGATAGCCTTATGAAAAAGCTCATTAGCTTCTTCAGACACGATTAAAGATAAAACATTATGTCCTCCTGCAGACTCCCCAAATATTGTTATGTTATTTGAATCTCCTCCAAAAAGTTCAATATTTTGATTAACCCATTTAAGTGCCATAATTATGTCAAGAGTTCCAAAATTTGAAGTTTTATCGATCCCGTTTTGCAGACCTTGAATAGAAGGATGATAAAACCAACCAAATGGCCCTAGTCTGTAATTTATTCTAACTACAATAACATCATGTTTTTTTACTATTTTTGAAAAATCGTAGATATCTTTGTAGCCTGAAGTATTGCCTCCGCCATGAATCCAAAACATAACAGGTAAATTACCTTTATGCTTTTTTGGTGTGTGAATATCAAGGTAAAGACAGTCTTCTGTTCCTACAAAATCTTCATCACTATCAATACCGCCCAAGTTAGAAGGCCTTTGAACACAATTATTATCCTTTTTGGGTTTAATGTCTTTTTCGTTTGATTTTATTTCCCTTGGGGCTTTCCATCGTAAAAATCCAACTGGTGGCTCTGCATAGGGTATGTCTTCAAAAAATAAAACTCCATTTTTATTTTGTGCTAAGACCTTACCAGAGGAAGTAGTAATTATATTTTCAGACGCGCTCAAAGAAATCGAATAAAATACTACTAAAAAATATAAAAAATGTTTCATTTTGTGTTGTGTGTTAAGTTATATATTTTTTTTGCGGTTGTGAACAATAATTATACATGATTTCGGGATGTAGCGCAGTCTGGTAGCGCACTACACTGGGGGTGTAGTGGTCGTCGGTTCAAATCCGGCCATCCCGACCATCTTATTTCCTGAGATAAAGTTTCTGCAACAGAGTTTTGAACCAAAATGTAAATAAAAAAAACATATATTTATTGTAAATCTTTGTATAGTTATGTTTTAATATACTTTGTCGGAGTTAATAAAAAGAGGAAATGTATAATGGCAAAATTTATTAAGTCAAAATTTAAAGTCTTATGGGGAACAGTTTTTAGTTTCTTTTATGGATTTTTTGCTACAGATTTGATTGCTCAAGAAAGTAATGATTCAAATGAAAGTGCAGAAGAGACAGAGAAAGAAGAAAGTAATTTAGAGCCAGGAGCCATTGCTGCTGCTGTAGCAGCTGCTGCTGCCTTGTTGAATTCTGGTGGAGACGGCGCTCAACCGCCAGCACCAACTCCAGCACCTCCTCCAGCTCCAACGCCAGCACCAACGCCAGCTCCTACGCCAGCTCCTACGCCAGCACCTACACCTGCACCGACGCCTGCACCGACACCTGCACCGACGCCAGCGCCAACACCTGCACCTACACCTGCACCGACGCCAGCGCCAACACCAGCTCCTACGCCAGCACCAACACCTGCAACGGCTACAACAGCTACAACAGCTACAACGGCTACAACTGCTCCAACAGCTACAACAGCCACAACAGCTACTACTGGTACAACGGCTACAACAGCTACAACAGCTACAACAGCTACAACTGGTACAACGGCTACAACAGCTACAACAGCTACAACAGCTACAACAGCTACAACAGCTACAACTACTGATACTACTGAAGCTACAACAACTACAACTACTACTCCAACAACTACTACAACAACAACAACTACAAGTAGTAGTGGTTCGTAATTAGGTTTTTAAAGAAATATAACGACTTTAGTCGCTATATTTCTTTAAAACAGTTATTCTTGCTTTTTTTCCGAATGGATCAATGAATTGTTTTGACATCCATATATCATTATCAGAATCTATCCAATAATAGTTTTTTCCTGACCAGTTAATGCCTGGGACATGAAAAGATTCTTCAATTAGTTGGTACGTAAATTCTTCATTATTTATTAATTTATTCATGGATCCTTTTTTTAGTAATTTGTATGAAAAATAAATTTTTAGATAATCTGATTCAGGATTTTTGAATCTCAAAAGTGATACTGAATCGGTAAGTGATTTAAAGCCAGCATATGTAAGTATTTCAAAATCGTTTTCTAATCCTATGCTTTTTATGATCTTTCCATTATTTATAGTTAAGAAAACTTTTCTGTCCTTAAACCACACTTGACTGTCTTTGCTTACATCCTTTAAAAGAAAAATTTCATTGAACTCATTATCGATCTCAACAATTTGCATTGCATATGGACTCTTCTTGATTTCATCTGTTAGAAAAGAATCGTAATCGTTTTGCACTAATCCTATGTTAAAAGCAGAGCAGCCTGATAATACTACAATACAAGAAATCTTAATCCAAAAACCCATTCCAACCTCTAGTAATTTCAATATAAGATGCGTTATCAATTAAATCAATAAGCCTTTTATCGTGCTCTAATTTTGCTCCTCCATCTCTGGTAAGTGGTCTTAATTTAAAATCGAAGCTCTGTCTTGTGTAACTCTTACTAAATAAATTAAATGGTATTTTAAAGTAAAATCCCTTATCAAAACTTCCTTCTCCAAATTCTGCAGCTGAAACATTTGTCCTTGTAAAAAATACACCTGCTCTAAATCCTGATTTTGTTACCCTTGATAAGTCCAAAGTATATCCGATATCTTTAGCTAAATATTTACCAAAACTAAGGTTAGCAATTATCCCTGATTTTTCAAAAAAATAGTTAAGGTTTATGTGGCCTATTGAAGTTTCATAATCCAAAAATTCAAAACGCTGGTTAAAGGCCCTTTTCTTGACATGATATGCTTCCAAACCAACCATAAAATTTGATTCAAAAGGTTTATATAACATTTCACCTCCATATCCTCCATACATCATCTCAAAAATACCTGTGCTCAACTTTGCATAAAATTCTTTTTTTGGAGACCAGAAATAATCCAACTGAAGCCTAGATATATAATTATCACTTTGTTTTAAGTACTCCATAAGATCCGTTCTTACATGTGGCAAAAATGGCGAGCCTGGACCTGTAAGCGTGTCGCGGAAATTATCACTCAAATTAAATTTTAAATTTGAGGTTAAAATTAAGTTTCTTGAAAATTGTATTTCAGCCTCATGCTGAAGTACAAAACCTTTAAAAAGAAATTTTTCAGGATTTCCAACATGTGGTACTACATTAGGCGAAATACTTTGAAATATAGCAGGAAATACAATATCGGGTTTATATTTGTTTTTTATAAAAGAATTCTTATCACCAGGCTGAACCTCTGTTCTTCTTTGAATTAATTCAACAGGGGTAATTTTGTCTAAATTATTTATATCCTTATTAAAATAAGAAATTTTATTAGTTTCCATTCCCAGCATAGTATGTGTAACAGCTATTTTAGAAGGATTTAAGTCATGATTTTTTGCAACTTGTGAAGAAATATAACTTGCAAATGAGCTGGATCTAATTGCATTTGTATAAGAAATAGCAACTGCAATATCTAAGGTTTCATAGTCCCTATTTTTTGGTTCATTTTTATAAGAGGCTGTTTGTAAATATATGTTATTGTTTCTTAAGTTATTTAGAAGGTCTTCATAAAAAGATAGCTTACTTTTATTATTAGAAATTTTTGGGGTTATCTTATTTTTCTTTACAAAATTCTCATCAAATTTAGCGCCAAATGAAAAAGCCAAATTAATTGTATTACCTTTAATAAATGATAAATCAATAAACCCATATTTTTTTATTGGGAAGCTTAAACCAAAATTCAAATCTGACTCAGATTTTCTTAGTTTAATATTTGCATCTGGTCTGTTGCCAGCAGAAAAATCAAAATAATCAAATGTATTATTTTCAATCTTTATTCGAAGCCCTCTTCCATATGGAACAAAATATTCTATTCCACCAAAAATCGATGCATCTCCTGTAAACCATTCATTAATGTTAAGTGTTCCTCCATATGATGCTCCTGATCCATATCTATTTTTAAAATGATCTGAAAAAAGGCTCAATGGATTTGATATCCCCTTTCCTTGATCATATTTTCCCCAACCAGCTCCAATAGTTAATTTTAAGTGCTCAAAATCAAAAGTAGAGACAAAGTATTCCCTTGCAAAATATCCAGTACCTGCAAGATCATCTATACCAATAGCAAATCTTGGCAGAATGTCTAATGATGGTTTATATGAAGCCTTTACATTAAATCCCTTATCTAAGTCATGACCCTCTTTTCCATCACCATCATTCCATCTCAAATCTCTAGGTCGATAATAAAAATAGCTTGCTTCTAACCAATCAAATGGTGCAACAGTTAATGTTCCTATTTTCCAGATATCATTTCTATTCATTGTTAAATGAACAGAACCCTCACCTTGCGTTTCTGCTGAGGGAATTTGAATTAAGCCTGTTTGACCAAAAGAATTTTTTGAAGGAGATCTATTTTGATAAACATAATCTAAGTAGTCTGCATGGGAATATATAGAGAAGAAAAAAACTAAAAAAAAAATCTCATAAAATCTTTGACATTAATCGTTACTAATTACAGATAGAGAAGTTAAACTTAGAGCAATGCTACTAATTATTGGGGCCCATATTGAGGCTGCTATACCTCTTCTTGAATTATCAGCATGAGGCACATATATTATTGAACCTGGATAAATCAATATATCATTGTTTTGAAGGTTAAGAATTCTGAAGTTTCTAGTTAATCTCTCTGTCTCTCCATTAGGATGAACAACGTAGATTGTTTTTTTATCTCCAGTTTGAAGAATGTCTCCAGCATTTTTAAGATAATAATTAATATCTTTTCCTGGGGAATATCTAACAGCACCTTGATTACTAATCTCACCGTAAATGTATACTTGCTCATTCATATAAGGAATCATAATTTTGTCTTGATCCATAAGAACAGTGTCCAGAGTGGCGTCTGCTGAAATCATATCAATATCAAACTCTGCCATAACCCTTCCAGATATAGTTGATTTTTTTAATTCACTCATAATTAATGCTACGCTCTGAGACTCTGAACTTAAAATAGAAGGGTTGTTTGCTAACTTCTTAATATATTGGCTATAGAGCAAGTCTCTGGCGTCTTCATTGATTTTTTTTGTTTTTTTATTATCAAGAAAACCCCCAAATGGATAGGCTGTTTTCTTATAACCACCTGACGCAATAATAATATCTTTTAAGGTTGTCTCACCCGTTATCGAATACTCACCTGGTGCATTTACTGCTCCTTCAATAGTAACTGTTCCATATTGATACTCTCTGACAGTGATAATATCTCTATGCTTTACTGGCATGTTAGATAAATCTTCTTTTTTAAGATTAAGTACTTTGACATTTCCGTCTACAAGTCTTTGCACAGAAATAAAATCTAAATTTGCAGTTGATTTAAAATCATTTGCAAAGTTAATAGCCTGATTAAAGTTTTCGCCAACTTTAAGCTCATAAACGTGCGGTCTATTCACACCAGAGACAATATTAGTAAGAATCTCCGCTTGTTTTACGAAGATGCTGTCACCTGATCTAAGTTTGGGTCCAAAATTCGGCTTTCCCAGAATAAAAATATCATATAAATCTATCGAACCAATTATATTGCCTGCTCTAATAACACTCACATCTCTGTAACTTCCTTGATCATCAATACCACCTGCCATACTTAAAGCATGAAGAAGATTTGAATTACCATTTAGGGTATACACACCAGGATTATTTGCATTACCAGCAATTAAAACCTGAATATCTCTTACGTTTACAAGCGATATAAATGCTTCTGTCCCAATAAAGGCTGAATTAATCTTATTTTTTATTAATTCACTTGCAGATTCAAGAGAAAGTCCGGCAATGAAAATCTTACCAATTTCTGGAATATTTATAGACCCATCTCTTTTAATTGGTATCTGTTTAGGTCTTGCTAAATCATTCTCTTGACCAACCGTTTGAACTTCCAAAACATCTCCAAAATCCAGAATATAAGAGCCATCAAAATTAGGCTCATTAATAGGCATAAATGAGGACTGCATTAGATTAAATATAGAATTTCCAAACCTCTTTTGTGGTTTAGTCATCATGTCTATATCACTTTCATCAAAATCAGCAGTGAGCTCGTCAAGCATTGCTTTTGCAGCAGCGATTCTTTCTGCAAGAGCTCTTTGTTTTTCAATCATTGTTGAGGGTCTTCTATATGTGGGTAATGCATCCTCTTCCTGATTTTCCATTTCTTTGAGAACATCTTCACGAACATCCTCCGGCAAACTCTCCAAATATGCATCATTGAGATCTTGGGAAATAAGAAATAATGGAAAGATCAGGTATATGTATAATATTAATTTTTTCATGGATTTAAAAAATTTTTTAAAATATTAGAAGCCTTAAAACTTAGCTTTCTTACTGGGTTAATTATATACGATTCTCCAGTCTTTGGGTTTCTTCCCACCCTTCTAACTGTATTTTTTGCCAAGAAAGAACCAAAACCTGCGATCTTAATATTCTTATTTTGGGCATTATCCTTAATTAAAGAAAGAAAGCAGTTAATGAATTTAATTGCTTCTTGCTTAGATAAATTATTGTTGTCAGATATCTTACCTGAAATAATTTTTTTATTAACATTCATATGCTCATACCAGGTATCTTTATGGAATCAATTTCTAATGTTTGATTTATAATGTAGCCCAATGCATCATCAATCTCTTCAATAGTAAGAGTCTGTTTATTCGATTGAAATGTAAATCTAAATCCTATTTTTATTTCATTTGTCTTTTCATTCAAGTAGTAATCAAAAATAAATACATCTCTTAAAATTGAATTTTTATAATTAAAAATTAATTCTTGTAACAAGTCTATTTTTGATGAATCTTTTATCAAATATGAAATATCTCTAATTGAGCATGGATAATCAGATATTGGTTGATATTTTATCAGCTCGTGTGAGGGGATATAATTTTGTTTGTAATCACAAATCTCCTTTGGAATTTCATGAATATTTATTTCAAAATACACTATTTCAGATTTTGATTTAGAATCTAAGGATTCTCTGGAAATATTTTCAAAATTAAATGTAAAATTTGGTAATACCTTTTCAAATAAGTTTTTCATGTAATCAATATTAATTTTATTAGAGAAGTCCTTATAGTTTTTTCCAACTCTTCCAGAAGCGATTACAGAGAGTTTTTTAGTACTTGTAATTTTATTTTGATCTTTAGAATAAATATCTGAAACCTCAAATAACTTTATTGAATCTTTTTGCCTTCTTTCGTTATATAGAAGATTTTCTGTGAGAGATTGTGAAATATCTTTCCTAAGAAACTTTCTAGTCACATCTAATGGATTATCAATTGTTATAGAATCTTTATCTTCACTAGAAACAAAAGGGAAATTTATTACCTCATAAAAACCGTTATCAATTAAAAATGCTTTAATACTTTTTTCTATCGAATTTGTATCTATTTTTAATGAAGATAAAGCTATCTTTTTTACAGGTATATTGTTGTAACCAACAATTCTTGCAACTTCTTCAGCAAGATCATTCTGAGTCTCTACATCACTTCTGTATGAGGGAATATTGATAACATTTTCTTTTATTTGAAATTGAAGAGCTTCTAAGTATTTTTTATAGTCTTCTTTTGAAATATTAGTTCCAAGTATTTGGTTTATTTTATTATGATCAAAATTTATAGAAATCATTCGTTCATCATGGGCTTTCTCTGAAAATAATTTGAGGTCAACTATTTCAGCATGCTCTTGAACTATCTGAATATACCTTCGTATAACATTCTCATGACATGATGGATCAACACCTCTCTCAAATTTATGTGCAGCATCTGAATTAATACCATACTTTAAAGACTTACCCATTATTTCTTCTGGCAAAAAATGTGCACACTCAAGAATTATTGAAGTTGTTTCAATTGAGCAGGATGTATTTTTAGCTCCCATTATGCCTGCTAAATTAATTGGAATATCATTCATTAAAAAAATATTATTTTTATCTTTTAAAGTTATCTTTTTGTCTAAAAGGGTTTCAAAAATTATTTCATCTTCAATCTCAACCAATGAAATTTTTCCAGTAATTTTACTAGAGTCATAACAATGGGTAGGTTGTCCAGTTTCATACATTACATAATTTGAAACATCTGTAAAAAAATTATTTTGTGGCACATCCAAATCTTCAAAATAATGCTTAAGTTGATTATTATATTTTTGGACCTTATTTTTTATATCTATTTTTAAAAAAGAAATGTTTGAACAAAATTTCTTAGAATGATTTACAAAATCAAAATCTAATTTTTGGATATCGCCTCTATAAATATTGTTTTTTTTAATAAGCTTAAAAAAAACACTTAAGTCCCTCAATATTCCATTTAAAGAAAGGCAGTCTCCCCTATTTGGAGTGATTTCAAGATCAAAAAGGTTTCCTTCAATTTTGTGCTCATGTCCTAGCTGAAATAGCTTCTCTGAAATTTCTTCAATTGTAGGATTTTCTTCAATGCAATGGAGTAAATGTTTATATGATATTTTCACTTAAATTGTTCCAAAAAATCTAAGTTTGATTTGTAAAAGTCTCTGATATCACTAATACCATATTTTAACATTGCAATTCTTTCAACGCCCATGCCAAAAGCTAAACCACAGTATTTTTCACTATCTATCTTACAATTTTCTAAGACGATAGGATTTACAATACCGCAACCTAATATTTCTAACCATTCTTTTGATTCAGATAGAATATCTACTTCAGCAGATGGTTCTGTAAAAGGAAAATATGATGGCCTAAACCTAATTTTTGCTTTATTGCCGAATAAATCATGAATGATTTTATAAATTAGGTCTTTCAATTGTGAAAAAGTTATATCTTCATCAACATATATTCCTTCAACCTGATGAAACATGGGTAAATGAGTTGCATCATCATCTTTTCTAAAGACCTTTCCAGCAGATGAATAGGCAAATGGTGGTTTATTTTCCAGCATTGTCCTTATTTGAACTGGAGAAGTATGAGTTCTCAACACATGAGATTTGCCATTAACATAAAAAGTATCATGCATTTGTCTAGCAGGATGAGTTTTTTTAATATTTAACATATCGAAGTTATATTCTTCATTTTCAATTTCAGGACCACTGACATGTTTAAAACCAAAATTAGTAAGCATATTGACTAAATAATCTTTGGTTTGATTTATTGGATGAAATCTTCCAAATTCTCTGATAATTTTAGGAGAAATGTCTTTTTTCGATGACATTGTAAAACGAAGTATTAACTTACTGCGATTTCTACAACCTTTTTAAAAGCTGCCTCATCATTAACAACAAGTTCTGACAGGATTTTTCTATCAATAATTATATTATTTTTTGACATCCCATTTATAAGTTTTGAATATGAAATTCCAAGATTTCTAGATCCAGAATTAATTCTCGTAATCCAAAGTGATCTAAATGACCTTTTTTTATTTTTTCTATCTCTAAATGCATATTGTAAAGATTTTATATGAGATTGTTTTGCAGTTTTATAAAGACGACTTCTAGCACCATAATGACCTTTGGTTGCTTTTAGCACTTTCTGATGTCTAGATTTTGCTGTTACTGATTTCGTAGTTCTTGGCATGTTTTATCCCCTTATCAATTTTGATGCCATCTTATATACAACACCTGTTAACTTATTTAATCCTCTGTTATGCCTTTTTCTCTTCGTTGATTGCTTCGTAAGAATGTGATTCCTATTTGCACCTCTACTTTTTATTGAGGAGCCAGTCTTTTTAAAGCGTTTTGAAGCTCCCGAATGTGTCTTTAATTTATATGCCATTATTATATTATAATTTGTATTATATTATTTCTTCTTTAGAGGAGACAAAACCATTAATAATTGTCTGCCCTCCAGTGAAGGCTCTTGATCAACTTGCGATATTTCATTAAGTTCATCTTTTATCTTATTTAATAATTCGAGTCCTAAATTACTGTTGAGTATTTCTCTACCTCTAAAACGGACACTTATTTTAGTCTTATCTCCGTCAAGAATAAAGCTTTTAATTTTTTTTAGTTTTATATTGTAATCACCTGTATCAGTTGATGGCCTAAATTTAATTTCTTTGGTTACATTTTTCTTTACTTTTACTCTGGAGGAAGTAAGATTTTTTTTCTTATCAAACAAATGTTTGCCATAGTCTAAAATTTTGCAAACAACTGGAGAAGCATCAGACGCGGATACTTGAACTAGATCTAAGGAGGACTCTCTGGCAATTGAAAGAGCTTCTGACAATTCGACTAAACCAAGCTTTTCTCCATCAGAGCCAATCAGCAAAACCTTATCTGCTCTTATTTTTTCGTTTATTGGAGTAATTTTTTTCTTTTGAGAAGCTATAGGGATACCTTTGGAATTATTTAGTGAAAAAGATTTGCATTAAATACTAAAAATAAAAGTTTTAGATGTGAATTTTTTAAAATTAATCATAAATCGATTCAAATTCTATACTAATTAGTGATTTTCGCAATGTTTTATTGTTTGCTAAGGTTGAAGAAAGTAGTTATTCCATTGATTATTATTTAATTCAAATACTATTCTTTTATTTAATCTACTATTATGACCTTCCCAGAATTCAAAATAATATGGTTTAAAAACAAAGCCGCCCCAATAATCTGGACATTTTTGTAAATCAGCATCTTTTTTAATATTATTGTAAGTATCTATAACAGCATCATAAGAGTCAACTTTTTTTGATTGTTGTGAGCTGATTGCCAAAGCATTCTTATGCGCTGATCTTGATGAAAAATACATATTATTAAAATCAGTTGAGGTTCTTTTAATGTTAGCTTTCATTCTAATTTGAACATTAGTAGTATTCCAATATATTAATGAGGATATTTGGTTATGAGACTCAAACTGAATAGATTTTGGAGACTTATAATTGCTAAAAAAAATAAACTCTTTATTATCAACAATCTTTAAATTTACATATCTGGAATCGACAAGATTTTCTGATTTGGAGTATGAAGATATAGTTAAAGCCTCAACTATTTTTTGATCTGCTGAAACAGCCCTTTCGTATTCTTCTCTAAATTTGACATATGGAGCGTCAAGATTGTTATTAATAAATTTAATCATCAAGTATCATTTTATTTTACATTAATAATTAAAGTAAGGTATTTATAGACAATAAAAAAGAGTGTAGAATTCAACGGTATTTTTGATTAATATTTAATTTCACAAGGATATGTCATGAAAACTAAAACTGTTCCTTTTTTTGAGTACCCAAGGCTGTGGAAAGACGATAGAGATGACTTCATGTCTATCATTGATAATGTTTCTTCTACAGGGGGTTTTATTCTCCAACAAGCAGTGTTTGATTTCGAAAATGAGTTAGCTGAATATGCAGAAACTAATTACTCAATTGGTGTTGGAAATGCTACTGATGGTATGGAGATCTTTCTTGAAGCTATTGGGATTAATAATGGTGACGAAATCATAATTTCATCGCACACCATGTTAGCTACAGCTTCTGCGATAAAAGTTGCAGGAGGTATACCAATACCAGTGGACATTAAAGATGATGACAATCTTATTTGTCCATCTGCCATTGAAAATGCAATTACAGAAAATACCGTTGGAATAATGCCAACACAACTTAATGGTAGGGTTTGCGATATGGATTCAATAAAAATGATTGCTGATAAAAAAGGTCTTTTTATAGTCGAAGATGCGGCTCAAGCCTTAGGATCCAGATATAAAGGTCAACACGCTGGGACATTTGGCCTAGCATCTGACATTAGCTTTTTTCCTGCAAAAGTTTTAGGTTGTTTAGGTGACGCAGGAGGTATTTTAGTCAATGATAAAGATCTTTATCACAAGATGTATCAAATCCATGATCACGGAAGAGATGTTGATGGTGAGGTTAAAAGATGGGGTAGAAACTCGCGTCTTGATAATATCCAAGCAGCCATACTTAGTTTTAAATTAAAAACTTACGACAAGGTTATTAAAAGAAGAAGAGAGGTTGCAAAAATATACCAAGATCGTCTTGAAGGAATTAATGAACTCCAATTACCAGCTGCTCCTGTTACTGACGGTGATAATTTTGATACTTACCAAAATTACGAATTACAAGCTGATAATAGGAATGAGCTTCAAAAATTTTTAAAAGAGAATGGTATTGGTACTCTAATTCAATGGGGGGGATTGGCAATTCATCAATTTACAAATCTTGGCTTTGATCAAAACTGTCCAAATACAGAAACATTTTTTGAAAGATGCATAATGTTGCCTATGAATGTATTCGTGAGCGACGATGATGTACATTATGTTTGTGATAAAGTTGAACAATTTTATAGAAAATAATTTTGAAAAGGGTATTTGACTTCACTGTCTCACTAATTGGGCTCCTATTGAGTGCGCCTGTTCTGATTCCAGTAATTTTCTTAGTTTGGATTCAAGATTTTAAATCTCCTTTCTATATTCCATTGCGAGTTGGAAAAGATAAAGTCTTATTTAAAATGGTAAAGTTAAGATCGATGATTGTGAATGCAGATGCATCTGGTGTAGATTCAACAGGAGCAAATGACGAGAGAATTACTCGAATTGGTAATATTATTAGAAAGTTTAAATTAGACGAATTAAGTCAACTTTGGAATGTTTTAATTGGTGATATGAGTCTCGTTGGTCCCAGGCCAAATGTAAAAAAAGAAACAGATCTATACACTAATGTCGAAGAAAGCCTGCTTAATGTTAGACCTGGAATTACAGATATATCGTCTATCGTTTTTTCTGATGAAGGTGACATTCTTGCTGATAAGCCTGATCCAGATATTGCTTATAATCAATTAATAAGGCCATGGAAGAGTAGATTAGGTCTTATATACATAAAAAATCAGTCTTTCATACTAGATCTACAACTGATATTTTTAACTATTGTAGCTATTTTCTCTAAGAAAAGAGCTCTTGGCAAAATAGTTAAGATACTTACAGAGCTTAACGTGAATGAAGAGATTATCGAAATATCAAAAAGACAAAAGAGCCTCTATGCATTCCCACCACCTGGTAGTGATGTTATTGTTGAAAAAAGATAGTATCCTATTTATTTAAGATTCTCTTTACTTCAACAACTATATCTTCACTATGAATATAATAATCTTTTTCTAATACTCTGGATGTTGGTGCGGGGGCATCTGGTAACGCTAGTCTTTTAGGTTTATTTACAAGGCAATCATTCGGAATATTTTCAACCACTTTTGCAATAATTTCAGCAGAAAATCCTGCAGTTAAAGTACCACAGTCAACAACAAGTAAATTTCTGGTCTTTCTGACTGATGAAACAATATCATCAGCAAAGAAAGGATTTAATACCCTAACATCTATAACTTCAGCCGAGATGTTATTACTCTCTAGCATATTAGCTGCATCTCTTGATAGTAAAGATGTGTGTCCACAACTAACAATTGTAATATCATCGCCTTCGATTGAAATATTTGGTTTTTGATCATTCAAGTTGATTTCTTCTATATCAGGAAGTTCATCTTCTTGATCATAAAGCCACCTATCATCAATGAACATTACTGGATCTGGAGATAAAACAGATGCTATTAATAGATCTCTTGCATCTGCAACTGTAGTGGGCATAACAACACGTAAACCAGGAACATGAGCAAACCAAGCGTGCAGAGCCTGTGAATGTTGCGCACCCTGCTCACCACCTCTGTTTATAATAGAACGAATAGTTAGTCCGGGATGGGCTTGACCTCCTAACATATGTGACCATTTTGCTGCTTGATTTACAACTGCATCCATTGCATAAATCATGAAATCCATTCTAGGGTGAACAACAATTGGTTTCATTCCTGCTAATGAAGCTCCCACAGCCGCACCAGTACAAGCTGATTCAGACACTGGAGTATCAATTATTCTTTCTACACCAAATTTTTTATCTAGGTCTGTCATAGAGTTTCCAACATACCAAGGACTCCAAAGACCCTGACCAATGACAAATACCTCTGGGTATTCTTCTAATAAATACTCAAATCCTGAAAGAATTGCAGTGCCATAATTATATTTCTTCATCATTGCTTTTTCTTCTTGTTGGTAATTGCATAAACATACTCAAGAGTTGAATTCTTATCAGGATATTTATCATTCATAGCTTTATTCCATGATTCAGCAATTACTGCATCAAGTTCCTTGGTATAAATTTCTTCTTCTTCTGTGCTCCAAATTTTATTTATAATCATAGACCTTGATAAGCGAGAAATTGGGTCTCTAGCCTTCCAGTTCTCAATATCATCCAAGGATCTTGCTACTCCTACATCTACATCATCTCTCCAGTCAACATGTCCATAGTGACGATATGTGACTAATTCTATGAGTCTTGGGCCTGCTCCATTTCTCATTTCTGTTATTTGTTCTTTTGCAGCATTATAAATTGCACAGACATCATTTCCATCTAACAATTTATGAGGAATAGCATTAGCGATAGCAAAACGCGAAATCATGTCACTTGGCTGCCTTAATGAGATATGCATATGACTTGCAAAAAGATTGTTCTCTATTACATAAAGTACCGGTGCATTATGTACTTTAGATAAGTTAAAAGATTCATGGACAACTCCCTCCTCAACAGCACCATCTCCAATATATGCAACACCAATGTCATTAGTTCCCTGCATTCTAGCTGCCATTGCAGCTCCAACCGCAAGTGGAACGGTGCCAGAGACGATTGGGACTGATCCATAGAAACCACTTTCTTGATCAAATAAATGCATTGAGCCGCCCATTCCTCTAGAGAATCCTGTTTCTTTGCCCAACACCTCAGCAAATAATTTATAAAAATCAGGATTTAAAGCTAATAAGTGAGAGTGAGATCTATGAGCACCAAAAACTCTATCAGATGATTGAAGTAATTCTGATATTCCTACTGCAATAGCTTCTTGTCCTGCACCTAAATGAACGGGGCCACCAATTAGACCTTCTTTTCTAGATATAGCAAGTTGCTGTTCAGTTTTTCTAATTAATATCATTGATTTCAACATATTAATTAAGGTATTTTTATCAATACCCTTGATATCAATGTTTTCGTGGAATTTTTCTGGGTTAGAAAGATCTGATAAATTATTCTTCATAAAGCGTATTTTAAAAAAACAATTATAACTCCTATTATTACAGTTTGATGTAATAAATGTATAATTAAAATCAATTTTATTCCTTCTCCTATATGAACATATGGATATTTCAAACTGGTGAACCTCTTCATTGCGATGAAGATGGTTCAAGACCTATGCGAGCAATGAATTTAGCTAATTTTTTTGTTAGTAGAGGCCATAAAGTTGTCATTTGGAGTTCTGACTTTTATCACCAAAAAAGCAAGCATAGGTTCAACAAAGATAAAACAATAAGAATATCTAATCTTCTTACAATAGAATTGATCAATAGTCCTGGCTATAAAAATAATATAAGCATATCTAGACTATATGATCACTTTATTTTAGGGATTAGATTTCTAAAAAAATTAAAAAATAGAAAAGATATTCCTGATATTGGATTTATCGGATTTCCTCCTATGGAAGTCGCTTATTTTGTTTCACGTTGGTTTAAAAGAAAAAAAATTAAGTATTTTGTTGATGTAAAGGACCCATGGCCAGACCATTTAGTAGATGCATTTCCAAAAAAAATAAAGAGCATTATAAAAATTATTTTTTTACCATATTACATAATTACTCGATTGACTTTTAGAGATTCTGAAGGGATTTCTGCAATAACCGAGAGTTTTCTCGATTGGTCTTTAGAGCTCTCAGGTAGAAAAATAAATAGAAATGATTTTGTTTTTCCGCTTGTATCAACGCCATATGAAGAGAACTATGATCAAAAATTAAAGTCTCTTGAATGGGCTAAAAGTATCATAAAAAATGACGCTTCTATTAATATATTTTTTGTTGGCACTATTGGTAAATCATTTAATTTTGAACCTGTTCTAGAGGCTGCAGAGTTTTTTGATACAAAAGTAAAAAAAATTAATTTCATAATTTGTGGAGATGGAGAACTTAAAAAAAGTGCTGAAAATAAATCAAGTTCTCTAAGAAATGTTTTTTTTACAGGCTGGATTAATAGAAGTCAAATTAATGCTTTAGCTAGTGTATGCGATCTTAGCATTGCCCCATATATTAATAATGATACTTTTAAAAATACTATTTCAAATAAAATGATTGACTATCTTTCGCTTGGCCTCCCTTTATTAACGTCAATTGATGGAAGTGGAGCATGTTATTTAAGAGATAATAATTCAGCAATTATATATGACGAAAATAATTACAAAACACTTGTAAATATTCTTGAAGAGCTTTTATTAGATCAGGATTTGATAAATAAAATGAGGACCTCGGCTTTAGAAACTTTTGATACCAATTATTCTTATGAAATTGTGTATGAAAATGCTTATAAGAAAATAACGAAATCATGAGATAGAGCAATTTTCTGAATTAAGCTTTTTATACGCCTATTCAATTTATTGCATTTATAACATTTATTAAATTATCACTTATAAATTTTGTTTCCTCTTTAGTTAGATAAGGATGCATTGGAAGACTCAATACTCTTCCAGCAACATCCATAGTTGTGTCAAGATCTTCAGAATTAAATTCTTTATAAACTTTAGAGGTATGGAGTGGAACTGGATAGTAAAGTGCTGTTGGAATGCCCAAATTTTTTAGGTTTAACATTATTTCATCTCTTTTATTAGCAATTTCATTGTGAAGCAAGATTGTATATTGTGCCCAGACTGATCTATTTTCATTATTAGGTATTTTGGGAGTTTTAATTAATTTATATTTATGTAGATGTTTCTCGTATTCTTGAGCAACTGCATTTCTTTTTATAATTTCATCCTCAAATATTTTAAGTTTTTCAATCAAAATTCCTGCTTGTATAGTATCCAATCTGCTATTCATGCCAATCTCTACATAGTTGTATCTTCCTATTTGTCCATGTTTTGGTATTGTCATTATTTTCTTCAATAAGTCTTCATCTTTTGAAAAAATAGCGCCCCCATCTCCATAGCATCCAAGAGGTTTTGAAGGGAAAAAGCTTGTTGTTGAGATATCGAGAACGTTGCAGGAAAAATTATTATTAGATTTAGCACCAAAACTTTGTGCACCATCCTCAATTGTAAAAAGATTATGTTGTATAGCTAATTCTTTAATTTTCATTAGATCTGGGCATCTTCCAAACATAGAAACTGGCATAATTGCTTTAGTATTTTTAGATATCTTTGGTTCTATCTTATTAAGATCAATATTAAAGTTTGTATCAATATCAACGAAAACTGGCTTTGCTCCAAGAAGACATATAACCTCTGCTGTAGAAACCCATGTAAAAGACGGAATAATGACTTCATCTCCTGGCTTTATGTTTAATGCCATAAGTGCAATTGAAAGAGCATCTGTTCCATTTGCTACAGCAACAGCGGGAGAAGAAATATATTCTTGTAACATATTCTCTAATGAGGAAACTTCTTTACCAGAAATAAACTGTCCCTCATTGATAATTTCTTTAATTATTTTATTGAGATCAATTGGTAAATTTTTTCTTTGCCTTTCTAAATCTATGAATTTAATCATTTCTCAGTGATTACTCCATCTTCTAAAATATATTTTATGCCTGTTTTCTTTGAGACTAGATTTGAATCAAGAATATCCCCATCTTTCGAGGCCATACAATGAAATTTTGCAGGATTACCAATTACTACTGTATAGGGTTCAACATCTTTTGTAACAACTGAACCTGCTCCAATAATAGAATATTCTCCAATTGTAACTCCACAAATGATAGTGGCATTTGCACCTATTGAAGCCCCTTTTTTGATTAATGTTGATTGAAACTCATCCTTCCTTTCAACAAATGCTCTTGGATTAATTACATTTGTAAATACACAAGAAGGTCCAAGGAACACGTCATTTTCCAGCTTTATTCCATCATAAACTGAAACATTATTTTGAATCTTACAGCCATTTCCTATATTTACGTTTGGGCCTATAACAACATTTTGACCAATAGAGCAATTATCACCAACAATTGTATTGCTAAGAATATGGCTGAAATGCCAAATTTTTGTATTTGATCCAATAGATGATCCTTCATCAATAAATGAAGATTCATGACAGAAAAAATTTTTGTTTTTATTCATTTATTGAAAACATAAAATTCATTGTTGAGGCAATTTCTTTGAAGCTAAACATATTCGATCCTTTTAATATCTCAACATAATTTTCATAATGTAAATCATTTGGTACTTTGCTAAATTCAATTTTTTCATTGTCAATTTCAAATAACCTTTCTACAGCCATGCCATTTTTTTGGTCATCTGGATCAATAGAAAAATACCACTCCACATCTAAATTTTTAAAAGTTGTTTGGCCTTTGGCTTTATAGTCTTCATTATAAAATACTTCAGATTTTAATGCTTCTCCAAAAGCCTGAATTAATAAATCAAAATAATGAACACCGAGATTAAAAAGAATGCCTCCAGAAAATTCTTTTTTTGTTTTCCATGATTCAAGATACTCAGAATCTCTAGGAGTTATAAAAGATATTTTTGCTTTTTTTCTTGATTTGGTATCGGTAGATATCGCTTTCAACTTTTCTATTACAGGGTGCAGTCTTAATTGCATTATAGTGTGGACCTCTAAGTTTGTTTCTTCAATTTTTTTTTCAATCATTAAAAACTCCTCAATAGAGATGCAATTAGGTTTTTCTGAAATAACATTAATACCTGATTGAAGAATTGAAATAATATGATTGGAATGAAGATAATTTGGAGAACATACTACACAAAAATCAGGTTTTGATTCTTTTAAATGTTCAAAGAACATATCTTCATTTGAAAAAAAATTTATATCGTTATTTAACGAGTCACATTTTTTAAGGTCTAAGTAAGATATTATTTTTCCATTACTATGATGAATTGCATCAATATGTCTTTGTCCAATGTAACCACCTGGTCCTATAATTGAATATATCATTAAGCCCTTATAATTTTTTTTCTATCAATGCTGAAAACGCCCCTTGTATCAATTATGGTTTCAGAATTTTCATAAATCATATCGTAATCAAATTTACTGTGATTTGTTAATAAAACAACTAGATCATATTTTTTAAGATTTTTTGGATTTAATTCTGTCCCATCTTTGTTAATTTTAAATTTTCTTGTTTGAGGTAATTTTGAGAAATATGGGTCTGAGAAGTCTACATTTGCACCTCTTTTTTGTAATTCATATAGTATATTTAAAGATGGTGACTCTCTTGCATCATCAACATCAGGTTTATATGCTATACCTAGAATTAAGATATTGGAGTTAGTTAGCGATAGTTTTTTATCGTTGAGGCTTTGTGTTATTTTGTTTAGTACCCAATTTTGAGTTGAGAGATTTAGTTCCCCAGAAAGTTCAATAAACCTAGATGAAAGGCCAAATTCTTTGGCTTTCCATGACAGATAAAAAGGATCTACAGGAATACAATGCCCTCCCCATCCTGGGCCAGGGTAGTATGGAACAAATCCAAATGGCTTGGTAGCAGCTGCATTAATAACTTCAAAAGGGTCAACCTGCATTGCATCACAAATAATCTTAAACTCATTAATCATTCCGAGATTAACTGCTCTATGTATGTTCTCTAGAAGTTTAGATAGTTCTGCTATTTTTACTGAGTTAACTTGCACAATTGTTTTAAAAACATTTGAATAAAATTCAACTCCTTTATTAAGGCATTTTTCAGTAATGCCTCCAATTACTTTTGGGATGTCTTGAATTGGAAACTTGCTTCCGGGATCTTCTCTCTCTGGAGAATATGTGATGAAGATATCGTCTCCAATTTCAAAACCAGAATCTCGAACTTTCTGACCTATGATCTCCTCAGAAGTCCCTGGATATGTTGTACTCTCAAGAGATATTAGTTGCCCATTTTTTAAAAAAGGTATTATTTGGTCTACAACATTAATAACGTAAGATAAATCTGGGTCTCGATGAATAGTTATAGGTGTTGGGACACAAATAATAATTGCATCAACTTTTTTTATTTCTGAAAAATTAGTTGTTGCTAATGAATATTTCGATTGAATTTTTTTTATATCTGACGAAGGAATATGTTCAATTGGAGAGGTGCCAGTATTTATTAGGTCGACCTTTTCTTGATCTGAGTCAAAACCTATTACCTCATAAGACTTGCTGAAATTGATGAGAAGAGGTAATCCAACATATCCTAGCCCTATTATGCCTACAACTTGCTTCTTATTTTTTTCCATCAAGCTCATAACTCCATTTACATAAATCTGAAAGCATATCGTTAAGACTCAGGTCAGCTTTCCAGTTAAGATCATTTTCTGCTTTGGTCGGAGAAGAGTATGATATAGCAATATCACCGTCTCTTCTAGGGCAAAATTCAATCTCAAATTTTAAACCTGAAATTTTTTCGAAAGCTTCAATGACTTCTAATACTGTATAACCCCGTCCGGTACCTAAATTCCATATGCACAGGCCCTTATTCGCTTCAAAGTATTTTAAGGCACTTACATGGCCTTTTGACAAATCTGTAATATGAATAAAATCTCTTATGCATGTTCCATCTCTAGTCTCATAGTCATTTCCAAATATTTGAAAATTTTTATTTTCTGATTTCATTGCTTTAACAAGTGCTGGTCCTAAGTTACCACCATTATTTTTTGGCTCTTCTCCGATCTTTCCTGAGTTATGAGCTCCTATTGGATTAAAATATCTTAAAATACCACAAGAAAAGTCTTCATCAGAGTTGCAAACATCTTTTAATATTTGTTCAACAAAAAGTTTTGATTTTCCATAAGGGTTAGATGGATTTAAAGGTGAACTATCTTCAGATAAGGGTGAAAGGGACTCTTTATCATAAACTGTTGCTGATGAACTAAATATGAAATTTTTAACTCCTATAATACTCATTGCTTTAATAATATTAATAGTACCTCCAAGATTATTTTCATAAAAATCAAGTGGGTGATTAATACTCATTTGAACAGATTTTTCAGCAGCAAAGTGAATTACTCCTTTTATATTTTCATTTTCGAATACATGAAGAACTTTAGAGAAATCGTTTATATCAAAATCATAGAACTTTAGGTTGGTTACTCCAGTTATTTCTGAAATTCGTTCTAGTGTCTTGATCTTAGAGTTTCTTAAATCATCTATTATAACGACGTCGTAATTTTGATCTAAGAGCTCAATTGCGCAATTTGAACCAATATAACCACAACCTCCAGTAACTAAAATAGTTTCTTTTTCATTCATTTTTTAATGCAAGCTCATAAAAAGATATTACTTTATTATATGCGTGATTTAATGACATATTTCTTACTTCGTCAATTAGGCTTATATCTTTACCCATTTGAAGTACCTCTAAAATATTCTTTGCAATTATTTCAGGTTCCTCTGTAACTATGCGGCAATTATTACGTCTACTTGCTATTTCAGATAGGTCGCTAACATCTGTAGAAATAAATGGGAGTCCGCAGGCTAAAGCCTCTTTTACGCAATTTGGCCATCCCTCGTAATGAGAGGTTAAAAGTATAAGATCGCATGACGATATAAATGATGGCATATCTTTATTATCTATACCTGATGCAATTGCAATCTCAATATTAGGATCTGAGATTTGTGCAATTTGTATTGCCTTATGAGCTAAATCTATTCTTTTTATAGGATTTTTTTTATGTATTGAAGTGAATAAGATATATTTTTTTTCGTTACTTCTTTTTTGCAAATCATTACTATCATTGTTTTTAATAGCAAAATTAAACATTTCCAGATCAATTGGATCAGTAATGACAGAAATTTTTTTACTTTTATGCGACTTTTCAACTTCCTTTTTCATTCTGTTTGACATAACTATAATATTTTTATAATTGATCAAAGAAATTCTTGTTAAAAGTCTAGAAAGAAAGTTATGGATTCTAGTATTAAAATTAGCTCCGTTATATTTATGCCAGTCACTGCCTCTTAAAGATATAATTTTTGGTCCTCTAGCAAACATGGTAACAAAACCACAAACAGATCCAAACTGAGCATGAACTATGTCATATTCAACCGATTTTTTAATAACAGATCTAATTGCATTATATATGCCTGATATTGATCTTAAGTTTCCGAGATAAAGTGTATCAATATCTAGTCCATTATCTTGCAGACCTTTACGCATAGTATGCATGAACATTCCGGAGTTTTTAACATCAGGTGTAAAGTTATGAGTCCAGAGTATTTTCATGTCTTTTTTCTAAAAAAATTGTAAATATTAAAGCTGAGTATAATAAATATTAAGGGTATTGATACTATTAATGCTGCTTTTATTGATGAAAATAAACCACTTCTATGGATTAAAACAACAAACCTCATAAAAATAACAGCATAAAGGAAAATATAAATATCCCTATTTTTTAATGAGATAAAAAGTTGATACATTCGCTCGCCCATAAATCCGGTTATAAATCCATAAATAACACATCCTATCAATCCAAATTCCCAGTAACCCTCTGCCACAACTGAAAAACCATACCCTCCTCCAATTTCATATATTCCTGGATAAAAGTACTGAACAAAAAGAACACTTGCAAATGTTGGACGACCCGGCCAAATAAATCCTGGAATAAATCCCAAAATTTGATTTATTAGCAAAGTGCCATTAAAAAAATCTGTTGCACCAGATTCAATGCCATCAATAATCGTTATTGCATTTAGACTTGTGAGTAGTTCACTAGATCTTTGTAATGAGAGAAATGCTAATCCAGAGACATCAAACTGTTCTCCTATTAAATACAGCATTTCTAATGGGTCTGAAGTTACCCTGAGAACACTAATAAGATTAATTAATATATATACAAAAAGTCCGCCTAATATCATTTCAAAAAGCTTGAACTTATACACTCTATAATGTACGAAAGTACCAATAAGCAGCATAGTAATCATTAAATTTGCTCTCGCTCCAGATATAAGCTGTGTGTATAAATATAAAGTTAATAATATTAATGAAAATATTCTTAATAAAAAATTGTACTTCTGAGTGAACACAAAATGTATAAGTGTGCAAAGAAGCAATATAGTGGGCGTAGTTTGGAACAAAATTTCCTTGATACCGCTAGAATTAGAAGACATTCTATCAATTCTGCTCTGAAGCGACCACTCAGTATAACTTAATGCTTCACTAGGCAAAAAGCTTTTATATATAAAGCTAAAAAAGATAATTGAAAAAAAGATGGAAAAGAAGATAAGAATTCTTGTCTCTATATTATTTCTTATGTCTGATTCTGTTGAAGTCAAGCTTGATGTATAGGACTTAAAATTAAAAATATATCCTAAAGATATTCCAAGTTGAGTTAGCAATGAAGCAAATACAAAAACAGTTAAAGATCGCTCAGTTACAAATTCGCCATATAAATTTAAACTAGTTATTTCAACAAATAGTATTCCTGCCATCGAATACAAGTACAATAATATTGAAGTGATGAAATATGGTCTAAAAATATCTAATTCTTCATTGCTTATTTTAGCCTTGTATCCAAATATAAAAATAATTCCAAATGTCAAAGTAAAAAATATGCTTCTAAAATCTAAAAGGGTGAAGTAGAAGAAAAGAACTATTGAAACAATTGTCAATAAAGAAAATAAAAGATAGTGAATCTTCATTTATCCATAATAATGCATTTTAAATGCATTCTATAAATTTCTGTTTTTTAATAGAAAAGCCCTTGCATATTTAGAAAATCTAGATGTTGGCACAGGAAAGATTTTCTCGAGAAAATCATCAGAGGTGTCAACTGGAACCTTTATTTCCACCACTCTTTCAAAATCTCTAAACCATACTGATAAATCATGATGCTTGTATTTTATATTTGTATCAAAAGTAATCCTCACATTTTCATATATGAAATATTCTCTTTGATATTGCACGAGAACTGATGGAAACAATCTTCCATATAGGTTGTGAAGAATTCCATTCTTTTTCATATCTTCAAATGCTTGTTTATCAATTCTTTTACTTTCTTTGAAGCGACCTTCAATTGAAGAAGTCTTTTCCTCAAGATTTAATAAATTAGATTTGTCGTCATACCATCTAACTCTTACCTTTTTTCTAGGAAGTAGTCCTTCTTCAGAATCTATAAACATATCAGTGCTCAAATTATCAAAATACTGACTATTAATTGTTCTTTTTGGATGAAGATTTTTCATACCAAGATTCCTTAGGCTGCTCATGACTTTACTCATATCATATTGAGATAATCTAAACTTTTTTTCTTTTCTATAACTCATTTAATTTTTCGATGCTATGAATATATTTGAGTTATCATCATGTGAATATGAGCCATCGCATTTTTCTATATTGTCTACTGATAAAAAGGCTCCTCCAAATTCCTGTTTTTTTTGTAGCGCCTCAAGGCAAACATTAACATTATTTAGGTATAGTTTTTGTATATTTGAAATTGAAAAATCTTTAGAGGAAATACCAATATTGGCATCATCTATTGATGCTTGATATAAATTTAAGTTAGATTTCTCTCCAACCGAAAGCGCTTTGTCGCCACATTTAGATAACACAGCATTTGAAATAGAGTATGTTCCCCCACTTACATCAAAGCAGTCATTTTGTGCATTTTTAACATTTAGTTCATAAATATCTATTTTTGAAAAATCAATATCTAACGCATCTGCATATGCATTATCAATTGTCATAGAATTTATATTACCAGACGAATTGATTATGTTTACACTGTCCTCACATTGGCCATTATTAACATATATATCAATATCTTTAACTATTGAATTATAGATATTAAGACAACCGGTTAAACCAAAACTATTAAATCTTTGCTCACTCGAGAACGAATCATTTGGAGTGATTCCATTAAAAATGATGGACCAATTTTCAATTAGTGCGCCATTAATAGTCAACCATCCGTTTGGTTTGCTCTGATTTATTATTATCTTAGATGATTGTGAGTCAACAAATAAACTTAATTCCTCTGAATAAAATATAGAGCCTCCCATAAAATCAAGCTTGCTAGCTTGAATATTTTCTAATTTCGTATCAGAAGAAATCAATTCAGCTCTCCTTTTATTATAAGTATTGTCTGATATTATTTTTATTAGGTCAGATGATGAAATTTGAATAAAATTATTCTTATCTGTGGAATTTGCTATATAGAAAAGATTATTCTCCAACTTTATGTCAGAGTATATGTCAAATTTAGATATTTTTTTCTTTTTTAATCTTTCAAAATAACTATCAAAAATTACATCCTCACCACGAACTTCGATTGGTTCATTATCAATTTTCAAATCTAAAAAATTAAGCTTTAATGTTTCTATGTTTTTAATTATTTGTTTAATGGAATCGATGAAAAAAATTTGAGCTTTATTATTATTTATAACTCGATTAAGAAAGCTATTCTCTATTTCTTCTTTTACAAGCATTGATTCAAGCTTTAATAAATATTCATCGACAATTTTGGGATCAACATTTTTGATAAATGATTCTATGTCCACATCTCTTTCTAATGAACCTAAGGCTAAATTCAAATCAAGCCTTAAGTCTCCGTCATAATAAATTGGTTCAAAGTCCTGATTCAATGCACTAAAATAAAATTTTCTATTATGTGGATAAAGTGCATGAACCCCATTCATTGCAAGCAAAATAAAGCCGTAGTTTTTAAAATTATTATTTAAATTATTGTTAGCTGCCCTTTTTTTATGCAACCCATATTCTAAATAAGTTTTTTGAAGTTCTAAAAAAGCTTGAGTGGCTATTATTGTCGATGTCTGACCTTTATTAGCCCAATTATCATTAGAGAGCTTACTTAAAGAGACGTTCTCAAGTTCCATGGTTTTAAAATTTTGGAATGACCATAGCAAATCCTCATTGCCTTCAAATATAGGCCCCTCTCTTCTAAAATTTCTTTCAAGCATTTCCTTGGCTGCATTTTCTTGAAAAAGATACGTATCTTGTGAATTATTAACATCAACTTTAACAAGAAATGTTTCGGGAGAAATAAAGCCCAACTCCTTTAAAATGAGAGATCCTAAAACTTCATTTATTCCGTTTCTAGTTTCTGGTATTAATAACTTAAACCTAACGGCATTAAGTATATTTCCTTCATGAAGCTTAACGTCAAGACTTGAAGTTATTTTTCCATTAGAAAATCTCACATGATCTTTCCAATCACCACTAATTCTTGCTCTTGCAGAATATTTACAACTTCCAAAATCGTAATTAACGATAATATTCGATTTGAACATATCTCTGTATTTTGGATTTATATTGCTAGATTTATCTAATGTTATCTTCAATAAGTTCTTGCTCCATTTCTTGCTATCAGGGATCTCAACATCTATAGATTTTATATAAGATGGGGAATTCAACTCTTTTATATAGTCAGAAGTATTGAAGCTGCACTCAGAAAAAATATTTTGAGATAAAAAAATTATTGCTAAAAAAGATGGATTCAACCTAATCATTAGCTCAAGGCTTTAAACAATCTATGTGTTTAGTTGGATTGAAGATATTAAAGGTTCTGATTCTAGATCTATAGAAATCTTCTTTAATTCCCCAAAATTATCTGAAGCTAGTATGTAAAAATACTCATCTTCATTCTTAACATGAGATATAAGCATATTTGAATTCATCAAAGATTCATTAATCCTCCTACTCTTTACTTCTAGAGTCGACAACTGATTGCCCTCTGTAAATGAAGTTTGAAATAGTGGTTTTGAAAAAATCTTTTTTGATACGTTATCAATAATAACTAAAACTAATATTGCAGTTGCTATTGATATAGCAAAAAAGAACAACCATGGCATTGATACAGAAGCTGTTATGCCCATAGTAATACTTCCAAAGTACACCGCTAATTCAAAAGGAGATTTTACTGGGTTACGGAAACGAACAATAGATAATGCTCCAACCATTCCCAGTGATAAAGCAATATTGCCTGATATAACTTTTGTAATTACGAATGTTATTATTGGCAATACTAACAGTGTAGCTGTATGGCTAAAGGTCCTGACCCAATGTTGACCTGCAGCTATCAATAAAAACCTCGCCAACGTTGATAAGGATATTAAAATAATTACAGCTATGAAGCTTTGGATAAGAACTTCCAAAAATTCAGAAGAAATTTGATCAATCATTTTTATGCCTGCTTAAATTTTGACACATATAAATGTCTGTTTAAAAAGACATATTTTAACCTAATAACGTAATTCATCAATTAAATAATTCAACGCGCGTTAGATAAATATATAAGTTTTTTAATTTATTAATATTAAAGATTATAAATAGAATAAAAACTATAAATAAAATAGCATAGGAAAAGTCTGGCAATAATTCACCATAAAACAGAAATAGATTAGTAATTATAAATACATTGATTGCAGAAAAATTTATCCTAAAAGTTTCTAACTTAAGCAAAATTTTCAATGAAATATGCGTTCTTATTAGAAAATAAACTAAATAAGAAATCGTTACAGATGAAATAGCGCCTTTAGCGCCAAATATAGGAATTAAATACCAGCTAGAAATTATTGCAGAAACAATACTTGCTATAGATATAAATACCAAATAATTAGTCTTTCTTTCAATTGCAATGCCGACCCCCGTGATCTCAGAAAATGAATATAAAAAAGGTCCTAGCATACTTCCAACAATTAAGAATTCAATTGTTGAATAATCAGGTGGAAAGAAAAAAGGAAAAATCCACGAAATAGAGATCATAAAAATAACCAAGCTTGCAATGACTATAGTTGCATAATTCGAAATCTCCAATATGACATCAGCTTTTACACCTCTAGCATTCCATTTATAAACCAATGGCATCCATATAGTATTGAATATTGATGCTAAAAATGTTGCTCCGAGACTGATTGATGCTGATACAGAGAGAAGTGCTAATTCGTGATACAGATCAAAAGCGCGAAGAAATACCTTGTCAACTGAGTTTATGCACCATATTGCAATACCTGAAAATATGAATGGAAGACCAAATTTAAAGATTTTAATAAATATTTTAGAATCAAATTTAAGAGAAAACTGATTTTTGTTAACTCCATAGCTAAAAAATATTGCAACTAAGAAAGTAAAAAAAACTGAAAGCAAATGAAGAAAAATTATCAGAGTAAAATCCTCCTTGAACTCTAATAAAAAATATAAAGTAACTATCATTACAAAAAAGATTGCTCTAGGCATAAACTGAATTAGAGAATATTTAAAGGCTTGGTCAAACATTCTTAGATTAATTCCAATAAACCTATTAATAAACTCAAACAGAATACATAGAAAAATTAAAATACTTATTTCAATTGATCGTATTGAAAAAAAATATACAGATAAAATTTCTGGATTAAATATAAATAATACTATACCAAGAAATAACAATAACATTAGTCCAGGTATTGCTGAGTGAATAAAAAGCTGTAACTTATTGTCATGATGATGAAATTCTCTTGCATAAGATTGATCAAGTCCAAAACTTAATATTAATAAAGAAAAATTTATTAGAATTACAAGTAAATAAAACATTCCAATAAAATCACTGGGGAAAGACCAGGTTAATGCCTGAATTGAAAAAAGCTGAAGTATGCCACCAATTATTGGAGCAAAAGTATAATGAAAGAGGCTGCTATTTTTAATCTTTTTCAAAAATCTATATCTTTTTCTTCAGACGAATTTTTGATAAAAACATATAACGTCGATGAAATTAGACCAATCACAAATCCTAATAAAATTATAAGCAATCTATTAGGATAATATGCTTTATTCGGTATAAATGCTGGATCTATTGTCTCAAGCATGTATTCAGCTTTTGTTTTAGAGTAAGCAATTTTCTTAAACTCATTTTCTATTAGCCTTGATAAGGCATCTCTGACTTCTCTTTTGGTATTTTGATTACTTCTTTCTATTAATAACTCTAACCTTTTTTCAGAATTATTAATATCGACTATACTTATGGCCTTATTGAGTTCTTCTACAATGAGATCTATAAAATATTTTGAAAATTCTGGTGAAACATGATTAAAAGAAATATTTAGAAATCCATTAGATCTATTTTTCGTTAAATTTAAATTCTTAATATAAAAGTCGTTGTGAATTTTTAAAAAATTAATGTCCTTTATCCATTCTGAGGTTTCAGGATTATATATATCTGTGTTAAAAGAAAGCGTTTTTCCTTCTTTGTCATAATTTTTATAAGCAACTAAATTTCTTTTTATGTCTGGTTTTTCTAATAATTGTTCTAAAAAAACTCTTGATTTAATTACCGCTATTGAATAATCGATAGGGTCAACAGAATTACCGCCTAAATTTATACCACCAAGCGCACCTATTCCTTCAAGTGGTGATGCTACAGAGAAATTACTACCAACATCTTCATCTGAGTACTTTAGCAATGCATTTGCTTGATACTTATCCTCAATAACAAAAGCGACTGTAATAAATATGGATAACAAAAAAACAAATATACTTGTGGCAACAATATAATGATCCTTAAATCCTTGCATTAGCATTTTTATTTGTATTTTTATTTCATTCATATTAATAAATTTATTATGGTACCCGAGGCCGGACTTGAACCGGCACGATATTTCTATCGAGGGATTTTAAGTCCCTTGTGTCTACCAATTCCACCACTCGGGCTTAAATAAATATTTACTCCTCTATATCAGTATATTTAATATTTTGTTCGTATTCACGATCAGTTTCTTTATTATACTTTGCTCTTATCTTATTGTTAGTACTTATGGCATTTTTTATAAGTCCTAATTCTATGTTCAAAGAGTTGCTATATTTCATAATTGCTGCGGTATCTTTTGGAAAACATGCGCCACCAAATCCATATCTATCGTCATGTCCAGGAACCATCATATGCGAATTACCAATTCTTGAGTCTTTTGATAAGAAATTTATAAAATTTTCCCATGACTCATTTGTATTAGTTGCATTGAATAAATTATGTATTTCATTAAAAAAGATTACTTTTGTTGCTAGAAAAGCATTTATAGTATATTTCATTAACGATGCTGAAACTGCATCGGTGCAAATATAGTCATTATATTTACATTTTGTATGATTAGAATAAATTTTAGAGAGCTTATTTGTAATATCTTTTTTTCCTCCGAAAACAATTAGTTTTGAGTTAATAAAATCGTCAGAGGCCTGTTTTTCTCTTAAAAATTCTGGATTATATACAAAATTAGGGAGAATTTTTTCCAACATATTAATATTACCTGGGTGCACTGTGCTCTTAAGGATTATTAATCCAGAAAAATTTAATTCTTTAATTTTAAAAAAAGTTTCTTCAACAGCAGAAATGTTCTGACTTCCATCATCTTTCATTGGAGTAGGTAAACATATAAAAGATGCATCAGGATCAAATCCCTTTAAGTCTTCTAAAGTAGTATTAAGTTTTAAATCAACTTTAAAGACTTCAACAGAGTCGTGAAAGGCATCATGAAGAGCTTTTCCAACAAATCCATAACCTATAATTCCAATTTTCATAATATTTGGAGGCTGAATCCGGAATCGAACCGGAGTAAACGGCTTTGCAGG
>TARA_B100000963_G_C22640895_1_pt1 | contig 35851 bp, 35 predicted proteins | sample TARA_B100000963 | Tara Oceans TARA_B100000963 (sample SAMEA2622097) | marine metagenome | biome: marine biome (ENVO:00000447); feature: surface water layer (ENVO:00002042); material: "saline water (ENVO:00002010), including plankton (ENVO:xxxxxxxx)" | depth 5 m | reverse complement strand
TTCAATGGATTTTATTTCTTTTAATTTTACCTTAGCTTGATTTACTATTGTCTTATTATCACTAAAATTATTTATTAGAGTTTCTAACAAAAAAATTGACTGAAAGGGATCATTCATCTTGTAAAAATTATCAGACATTAGTAAAATACTTTTAGCTGACCATTTTGGTATACTTTTATATTTAGTAGATATTTCTTCAATTAACTTATTTGATTGTTTATAATCGTTAAATTCATTTGATCTTTTTGCCTTATAAAACAATGCCTCTATTGCAATAGTATCGGTTAATGAATTCGTCAATTCCTCGTAAAAAACATCAGCTTTTTTATAATTTTTAAGATTTTGATATGATTTTGCTAAAATATATTTTGATTTGTTTTTTGTCTTTACATCAACCAAGTCATCAATTAAATTTTTTTGAGCATAAAAAATCGATTTATCGTAACTTAGTTTTTTAAAGTAAAACAACATTAAATTGACATTCACAAAACTTTTTATTGATTTTGTTTGAGACAATCTCTCTAAAGTCAATAAGTACTTTTCAACCTCATCAAATCTATTTGTTTTTTTTAAAATTGTAACCAAATTATATAGTATCTCTTCACTATATTCATTAGAAGGTGAATTTGAAATCTTAATTAGTTTTTCTAGTGCTCTATCAAAATCATCTTCCTCAATAAAAATTTTAGATAAATAAAAGTTAGCTTTGATAAAGTTCTGATCATCCGGAAACTTAATCAAATATTCAACAAGAGATTTTTTAGCTTGTTTTTTTTTGTTAGAGTTATACAAAACCTCTGCAGAATCAAACATAGCTGATCTAATGTCATCTCCACTATAATAATTAATTTTGTTGCTTTTCAACCACAATAAATACTGATTAACATCACCGTTATCAATAGCAATTTGCATAGACAATCTATGAGCTTGAGGAGTAATATTATCTTTCGGGTAACCTAAAATTAATTTTTTGAGTATAGTTGAGGACTTTTCAGCAGAGCTTGTTTTGTACAATATCAAAGCCTTGTTTAACATAGATTTAGGCCTGTAAGGACTTTGATCAAAACCCTTTATTAATTGGTCATATTTCTCAATCGATTGTTTGTAATTTCTCTTAAGAGTAAATGCCTTTGCAAGTTCAAACAAACTATCATCAATTAGTCCGCTAAAATCATAATTAGCTATTAGTTTTTCTAAATTTATTATTTTACTATCAATTTTATTTAAAAACCCATAGCAAAGAGAAATTTGATACAATGCATAGTCCTTGTTTTCCGAGTTCGACTTTAAAACATTTAAATATTGGTTTAAAGACAAGTCGTATTTTTGGATAGCGAAAAAACTATCACCCAACCTTAAATAAGAATCAATTTTAAATTTTTGTTTTACTTTGTTATTTGAATTGAATTTTTGAAAAAAATCAATAGCTTTTAAATATTCCTTTTTTTTAAAATATGAATAAGCTAAATGATAGTATATAGTTTTATAATTAGATTCAAAAAATTGATTATGATCATCTAATGCTTTCAAAAAAAGTTCTATAGCCTTGTCATAATTTTCTATATTATAATATGAATTTCCCATCCAAAAATAAGATTTAGCATCTATATTTTTTTTTGTAGAAACTTTAATAGTTTTTTCAAACGAATTTATGGCATTCAAAAAAACACCTGAATTATAAAGTTTAATTGAGTTTAAATACATTACCTCAGTTAACACCTTCTTGAAATTGCCAACTCTTTGATTTTCTATAACATCTATAGCATCTTGATATTTTTGATTTTTAACATACGAATCAATTAATGCCTTGATAATATTTTTGGATTCAATATTTTTGGGATACTTTTTTAAAAATTCAAATAAAATATCTTTATTATTTTCATAAGGGTTACCAATTTCAATACTTAATTTTAAATAAGACTCGTAAGATTTTTCATAAATCTCAGAATCATAATTAAAATCTAAAACCTTTCTGTATGCGTTTATTGCAGATAGCTTGTCATCAAGATTTAAATAACAATTTGCTAAATGATAATAAGCATTTTGAACTAATGAACTGTTACCATTTATGATTTTATTAAATTGATTTATTGCTTCCTTATAATTTTCTATACTATAATAAGTATAACCTAGCTGATAAAAGTCGTTATTGTTCCACTTACTATTTTTCCCTTCATAAGAAATTAAAAAAGATAATGCGGATTTGTAATCCTTTAAATTGAAAAAACTTTCCCCAATTATTTTTGACATCTGTGAATATTTGTCACCCTTAAAATTTTTAATATTACTTAAACCAATTTTAACTGCTTCTTCAAACCTACCCAATCTAAAATTCATTTTTGCTCTCAAAAAAATTAATTCATCTTTTTGATCAGTATTATTGATTACATTAAAACTTTCAAGTGCATTTTCATAATCATCAAGTAAGTATGAAATATAACCGAGATAATAGTTTGATTTAAATTTATACTGATCTATAAATTTTAGTTTTTCAAATAAGCTTTTGGATTTTTCATATTGCTTAGTTACAAAAAAAGTATAAGCTTTATTATAAAAAAACTGGTTTCTCTCGTATAGATTTACGTTATTTTCACCAATTTTATTAAACCATTTCAAAGCATAAGAATACCTTCCAATACTAAAAAAATAATTTGCAATTTTTAAATTTATATTTTCATGAAAAAAATCATTACTATATTCTTTCAAAAAGGAGCTTATTTTTTTTTCTGACCCAGGAGTATTGAGCTTTGCTGACGAAAGCACTCTGAGGTATAAACTTTTTTTATAATGGTCATTAAAGTTTAAATTAAATTCAGTTAATGATAAATACCTGTTAGAATTCACATATGAGCTCTTAAAAAAACTTTGTTCGCCATATTTAAAAGGATTGTAGAGATGACTATTTTGAGATAAAAGATTGGAGCTAACAATAAAAATTGATATAAAAAAAACCTTTACAAAAAATGAAATTTGCATATATAAATTTAAAATAAAGTTTACATTGATTTTTATTGATTTAATTTTATATTACATTTATTTATTAACAAAAAAATTATTTTTCTACTTCAAATAAAATGAACTCAAAGATTGTAGAATACGAAAATGTATCAATTTTCCAAAACGGAAAATTAATTTTAACTGATATTTCACTAAAAGTAAATAAAGGTGAATTCGTTTTTTTAATTGGTAGAACTGGTAGCGGAAAAAGTAGCCTTATTAGAACTTTGTATGGTGATTTAAAATTAAATAAAGGAAAAGGAAGAATTGTCAGTTTTTCTTTAAATAAATTAAAAAATAAAGAAATACCATATTTAAGAAGAAAAATTGGAGTTGTTTTTCAGGATTTTAAACTTTTAACCGATAGAGATATTTATAAAAACCTAGAGTTTGTATTAAAAGCAACAGGTTGGAAAGAAAAAAAGAAAATAAAACTTCGTATAAATGAAGTTCTTGACTTAGTTGGAATAAAAAATGTATTAAATAAATTTTCTTTTGAATTATCTGGTGGAGAACAGCAAAGGATAGCAATCGCAAGAGCATTACTTAATAATCCTGAAATAATTATTGCTGACGAACCTACTGGAAATTTAGATCCTCAAACAAGTCAAGAAATTATGGAATTATTTAAAAAATTAAATAAAAATGGTATGACTATTCTTATGGCAACACACGATTATAATATGATTTTAAAATTTCCTGGAAAAATACTGAGATGCGAAGATGGTCAAATACATGAAGTTGTTAAAAAATAAATTGATTCTATTTTCTAATTATTAATAACCAAAATATTATAATTTTGTATAAAGATTTAAGCTCTTTGATATATTGGGGTCGACTGGTTTTGACAGCAAATTTAATTTAATTATAAGCATGTCGAGCATTGATTCACAGCTCGTTAATCTTGGATTCAAATTTTAATTGGCGAAAATAACTACGCTCTAGCTGCATAATTAACTGAATTACAGTAGGTTAATGCCTAGTTCCAACAAGGTTGGAAAGCAAGATGTCTCCTAAATAGCCTTTGTTGACGGCGATTTTTAAATGAGGCACCAAAAATGTCAACATTAAAATTTAAGTTTACCTATTAAATTTTAATACTAAGGTAATAAGGGAATTATGGGTATTTTTCAATCAGTAATTCTTCGAAAATTAAATGAAAAATAAGCATGTAGAAAGTAATTTTATTGTTTGTTTGGACGAGGGTTCGAGTCCCTCCGACTCCACCATTTTAACTTCACTTATGAAGTTGATAAGATAATTTCACACAAAATCAAACTCGACGAAATCAATCAAGATTTTGAAAGATTAGCAAAAAGCGAGGAAATAAGACAAATTATAGAATTTAATATTATGAATATCAAATACAACAGATCTTTTATTAATGGAAAATTTGAATCTCTAGGTAAACTGACTTTTGACGTTTTAAATCCTGTAAATGGAGAAACAATTTCTAAAGTAAATGATGGTGGAGTCTCAGTTACAAAAAAAGCAATTAAATCGGCTGACATTGCTTTTAAATCTTGGAGTAAACTTACCGCGAAATCAAGATCATTACATTTAGAGAACTTAAATGAATTAATTTTAGATAATAAAAATGAACTAGCAAAATTAATCACACTAGAATGTGGAAAGCCAATAAAACAAAGCTTGGCAGAGGTGTCTTATGCAGCGTCATTTATAAAATGGTTTGCTGAGGAAGGCAAAAGAACATATGGAGAGGTCATTCCAACAACTCATGAAAACAAAAGAATGATTGTAATAAAACAACCCGTTGGTGTTGTTTCTGCAATTACCCCATGGAACTTCCCATTAGCAATGATTACAAGAAAAATTGCACCTGCATTGGCAGCTGGATGTTCTGTTATAGTTATGCCTTCTTACGAAACACCCTTAACAGCACTTTATTTAGCTAATTTAACTTCTAAAGCCTCTTTCCCAAAAGGAGTACTAAATTTCATTGTTGGAAAGGATGTGTCATCAATGGGAAAAATTTTATGTAGTAGTAAAATTGTAAAAAAATTATCTTTTACTGGATCAACTAGAGTTGGAAAAATTCTATCAAAACAAAGTTCATCTACCATTAAAAAACTTTCTCTCGAGCTTGGCGGTAACGCTCCCGTTATTGTTTTTGAAGATGCTAATATTGACAGAGCGGTTGATGGAACTATTTCCTCAAAATTTAGAAATTCAGGCCAAACATGTGTCTGCGTAAATAGAATTTTTGTTCATGAAAAAATTCACGATAAGTTTGTTAGAAAACTAGTTGAAAAAGTTGAAAAACTTAAGATTGGTAATGGGTTACTAAAAGATACAAATATCGGTCCAATGATTAATAAATCAGCTATCAAAAAAAATTTATATCTATTAAATGATTCAATATCTAAGGGCGGCTCAATTTTAACAGGAGGTAAAATAATAAATGACAATTTCTTTGAACCAACAGTAATAATAAATGCTAATAAAAAAATGGATTTTTTTAAAGAAGAAATTTTTGGCCCTATTGCACCAATTTATAAGTTTGAAAATGATGAGGACGTAATTAAAATGGCCAACAATACTGATTATGGATTAGCTGCTTATTTTTTTTCTGAAAATATAAGCAGATGCTGGAAAACAGCAGAAAAACTTGAATATGGTATGATTGGTATAAATGAAGGAATAATTTCAAGTGAAGCTGCGCCCTTCGGAGGAATGAAGTTTTCAGGCTATGGTAGAGAGGGTTCAAAATACGGAATATTGAATTATGTTGAGATTAAATATTTATGCTTTGGTTTATGAAAAAAAATACTAGTTTAAAATGACACATGAGTTCGAGCATATTATAAATTTCTATTCTAATTCTAAAGAAAAAAAATTATCGTGTGTTTTAGCAACCATTGTCGAATTAAAGGGGTCATCTTACAGAAAACCAGGCGTAAGAATGCTTTTTAGAGAGGATGGACTTCAATTAGGTGCAATCAGTGGTGGATGTGTTGAAAAAGATGTCTGGAATTATTCTAAAGATATTTTTAAAACAGGTAAATCCAAAACCATTAGTTATGATGGTAGATATCGACTTGGTTGTGAAGGTATTATTTATATATTAATAGAACCTTTAAATATCCAAGAAAGTGACATTGATCAAATTAAAAGATTTCTTTTTAAAAGAAAAGAATTTAAAATTGATTCTTATTATGTTTTGTCTAATGATTTAATGATTCAACCTCAGGGTTCTTTAATACACTTTGATAATAAGACAGTTTATTTCAATAAAAATACAGTTAATTTAGACTCAAATTCACTTCTTTTAAAATTTTCTGATACTCTTTTGCCTAAAATTAAACTAATCATTATTGGAACTGAACACGATGCCTCTCACCTGTGTGCTTGTGGTAAAATTTTGGGATGGGAAATAATTGTTGTTGGGTCTCCTAATAGTTCAAAAACAATAGAAAATTTTCCAAATGCAGATGATTTCAAATTAATTGATTCTGAAAACTTTAAAGAACTTGAAATTGATAAATTAACATCAGTAGTTTTAATGTCTCACAATTATGCTTATGACTTAAAAAACTTTATAGAATTAAGTAAATACGAGCTTTTCTACTTAGGTATTTTAGGAAATAAAAAAAGAAAAAATAGACTTATAGAAGACTCTATTAATTTTAATATTGAATTAAATGAGAAATTTCTAAATTCAGTTCATAGTCCTGCAGGAATTAATATAAATGCAATTACCCCTCAAGAAATTGCTACCTCTATTGTATCTCAAATTCTCTATGAATCGAGAAAAAATAAAAAAAATGAATAATAACAAAATTGCCATTATAGTTTTAGCAGCAGGAAACTCAAACAGAATGGGTAAAATTAAACAGCTTCTTGAATGGGAGGATAAAACTATAATTGAAAAAATAATTAAACTAAGTTTATCACTAAAAACAAAAGATGTTTTTGTTGTGTTAGGATCAAATTATAAGAAAATTTATGACGTTATAAATAAATACAATATTACTATTATAAAAAATAATTCATGGGAAAATGGCATTGGATCGTCTATCTCAACAGGAATTAAAAAAGTAATGGGATATTACAATTCTCTTGATGGTGTTTTAATTATTTTAGGAGACCAACCTTTGATAAGTAAAAAATATTTAGAGGAAATGATTCATGTTTTTTTTAAAAAAAAACCAGACATTGTAAGTTCAAAATATAAAAAATCTTTTGGTGTACCTGCAATTTTTGGTAACTCAATTTTTCAAAGTCTAACTAATTTAAACAAAGATTTTGGAGCTAAAAAACTAATGGAAATTCATTTAAAGTCTATGATAATACTTAAACCTAGTCAAGAAATTTTATACGATATTGATACTGAAAAAGATTACCGAGATATTAAAAAATTATCCACCAATAGCAATCATACTTCGATTATTTGAATGAAAATTTGGATCATTTAATTTTTTAAAATTATCCATTCCTGCCCTAGTATGTAATTTATTTTTTATTATTAAATTAATTAAGTGTTCGTAAGGGTCTCCATTTCTCATTGGGCTAAGTATATCAATCTCATTATTTGAAAACAAACAATTCTTAATTTTTCCATTAGCCGTCAATCTAATTCTATTACATCCATCACAAAAAGGATTAGTAATAGTACTGATAATTCCGAATTTTGAATTCGTATTTTTCAAACTGTATTCTCTAGCAATAAAGTTTTTTTTATTATTATGTTCTATTAATGAATCTTTTCCAAAATGACTTTTGATTAAATTAAGTATCTGATCTTGAGAGACACACCTAGAATTGTCCCATTTATTACCATAAAAAGGCATGAATTCAATAAATCTAACCATAACTTTATGATCTGACGAAAATTTAATAAAATCTATTATCTCGTTATCATTAAATCCTTTAATTAGAACAACATTAATTTTTAAATTAAATCTATCCTTAATTAATTTTAAAATATTTTCATATGTATTATCAAATTGATCTCTTAAAGTAATTTCTTTAAACTTAAATTTGCATAATGAATCAAGACTAACATTAATTGATAATTGATTAATTTTTCTTAAGTAATGTAAGTGTCTATCAATTAAAATTGCATTAGAAGTAAGAGAAATTTTAGTCCCTAAAGTTTTAACTTTAAAAATTATTTCTTCAAAATCTTTTCGAAGCAAAGGTTCCCCTCCAGTAAGTCTAATTTTATCAACTCCGTTTTTTACAAAAAGTTTAGAAATTTCATATATCTCATCAGGATTCATCAAACTTTTATTTGGAGTAAACGGAACGCCATTAGCAGGCATACAATAAGAGCACCTAAGATTACATTTTTCAATTAGAGAAATTCTTAAATAAGAATGTCTCCTTCCAAACGAATCAGTTAATATATTTTTATCTTTCACTTCTTTCATGTTTGCTTCCATCTAATATTTGAAATAAATGAAGAATGTACGGGAAAATTGATTCTATTGATTGTGTAGCTCCATTAGTTGACCCAGGAATTCCAATGATTAAACATTTCTTATACAAACCAACTATACTCCTAGATAACATTGCGTAAGGCATTCTTTGTTGTCCGTAATTTCTAATAACTTCTTCCACTCCTGGAATTCTAGTTTCAATTAATGATTCCAGAGCAGTAGTAGTATTGTCTCTATCAGACAAGCCAGTTCCACCTGTAAAAATAATCATATCATTTACTAAATAATTTTTTTTAACCTCATCTTGAATTAATTCAAATTCATCAGGAATAATTTTATAATTCGATATATTTATATTGAAAGACTTTAATTTTTCTATTATTTTTTTTCCAGCTCTATCCTCCTTTTCTCCTTTTGATATGGAATCAGAGCATACAAAAATATAAGCATTAATTTTTTTTTTGGGTTGATAAGTATTGTAGGATGATTTACCTCCTTTTTTTTCAATTAACTTAATGGATTTTATTTCAATTTTTTTGTCAATAGGTTTAATCATATCATAAATTGTTAAGGCAACTATAGATGCTGCATGCATAGCCTCAACTTCAACACCAGTTTTATAAATTGTTTTGACATTAACTAATACCTCAATGCTTGAATCTTTTAATTCAAAACTAATTGATGTCGATTCTATTGGAATAGGATGACAATCAGGAATAGAATTGGAAGTATTTTTTACAGCAAATAATCCTGCAGTCTTGGACATTTCTAGGACATTTCCCTTTGGAATTTTGTTCTCTTTAATAAGTTTAATTACTTCTTTATTTCCAAAAGTTATTATTGATTGAGCTTTTGCCTCTCTTAAAGTATTATATTTATTAGTGATATCAACCAAATCAAATTATTTATTAACCTTCCAATTATATTCTTTATTTTCAAAAATCTCTTTGCCAAAAATTGGAACTGTATTTTTTATCAGATCAACTATAAATTTAGTTGCATTATAAACATTTTTTCTTCTGGATGAAGAAACAAAAACAAAAAATCCAATTTGACCAACTTCAACAATTCCAAGACTATGATATATATGTAAACATGTTAAATCAAACTTTTCGAATGTACTTTCTCTTATATCAGTAATTTTTTTATTAGCCATTTCCTCATAAGCGCTATACTCAATTGCAGATACAACATTTGATTTAATAGTGTCCTTTCTAACTTGTCCAAGAAAAATATTGTGAGCCCCAATATTATGTTTTATTTGATGTTTATATATTGAATTTGATATAAAATCCGGTGAAATTGGTCCATCTAAGAAAAAGTTTTTCATAATTATTTTTTGTTTATTATTCTTGAAATTTCAATAGCATTTTCACTCATTAATTTTAAATTCAAGAATTTATTTTTCTTTAACAAATCTAGGGCAATTTTACTTCTTTTTCCAGATTGACAAAAAATAACAATATTCTTTGATTTTTTTAATAATTTATTTTTTATTGATAATTCATTAAGGGGAATATTAACTCCCTTTTTTAGATTTATTTTTGGAATTTCATTCTTCTCTCTTACATCTAAAAACAAAGTGTTTTTTATCTTATCTGCTTTATTATATGAAATATAATTACTTTCACTTATTTCTTTTACTTTTTTTTGCTCTGATTTCTTAAAATTAAAAAAATATTGAGTACTTAATAGTGTATTATATATTAATAATTTACCAGACAATACATTCTCAAATTTTAGAATAATTTTAATGACTTCGTTTAATTGAAACATTCCAATCAAACCAACAGTAGATCCAAGAACTCCAGCGTCTTCACAGTTTTCAACTATACCCTCTTGATTTGGGAACAAACATCTATATGTTGGTCCAGAGTTATAATTAAAAGAGGAAACCTGTCCTTGAAATTTATATACAGCACCATAAACAAAAGGTAATTTTAATTGAACACATGCGTCGTTAATTAAATATCTCATGTTGATACTATCAGTGGCGTCAACAATAATGTCAAAATTTTTAAAAATTTCTTTAACATTATCATCATTAATAAAGCTATTATATTTAATTATTTTAGTTTGGTTGTTTATTTTTTTTAATTTATTATATGCCCTATCAACTTTTGCAAATCCAATATCGTCTTCATTAAAAATAACTTGTCTAGGAAGATTTGATAATTCAACGTTATCTCCATCAACAATCCCAACTGTTCCAATTCCAGACGAAATCAAATACGGTAGAACTGCAGACCCCAAACCTCCAACTCCAACAACCAGTACTTTTGATTTTTCAATTTTGGCTTGACCTTTTAATCCAATTTTATTTAATTTTAATTGTTTTATATATCTATCCACTATCCACCAGCAAATGGAGGTAAAAATGCTATTTCATCGCCATCATTGACAATAATAGAATCCTCCGAGTTAACTAAATTTAAATTAAGTGATATTTGAAATGATAATTGGTGTAAATCATACTTATTTTTAATAGACTCTACAATTTTTGAAAGCTCATTGTAATCAAATGAATTTTTTTCACTTTCTAAATTTATTTTTTCTGCTATAACACCAAAATACTTAATATTTACAAAAATATTATTTGTTAATTCTTTTTTCATTTTGTTAATTTAAAAAAAATCATAATAATAATAATTTTATTGAAGCAAGAAATAATACAATAACTAAAAAATAAGACAAAATATAATTTGACAATTTATTACTTCCATAAAAGGATCCAATAATAGCCCCAAAAATAACAAAAGGAATTATGATTAATTTTTCATGTGGAATAAAACCATTATTAAAATAATAACCAAAAAAACCTGATATTGAGTTAAAAAAAATGAATAGAGCTGATGTAGCAGCAGCTTGTTTAATAGTTCCCCAATTCAAAATTATTATAATTGGACTTAAAATTATTCCACCACCAATACCAATTAAACCTGAAAAAAAACCAATTGAAGACCCAATAAATAAAGAAATAGTAAAGTTATTTTTTAAGATATTTTTTGGTTTTTGTTTACTCAAGAATATAATTCTGAAAATTGAAAAAATTAATAATAATGCTAAAAAAACTTTGTACATATTGTTTTCAAGTTGAATAAATCCCCCTATAAATGAAAAAGGTATAGATGAAATTGCAAATGGATAAAATAAATTCCATCTAAAGTGTGAGGATTTATTAAATAATACAAATGAAATTCCGGATACAATAATATTTAATATTAAAGCAGTTGGTCTTATTTCTAATAATGAAAAAGAAAAAATTGTCATCAGTGCTATATATCCACTAGCTCCTCCATGACCAACAGATGAATATAAAAAAGAAATAATTGTAATTATTAACAAAAAAATTAGGCTAACCTCAAATATCATCTAATTAATTTGGAAGTAATATACAATCAACTTTTTGATTTTTTAAAATTTTGTTTGAATTCTCGGGTATACAAATTAATGTATCGCATATTGAAAAACTCGAAAGTTTGGCTGATGATTGGTTGGATAAAACATAAACTTTTTCATTACTCACCTTTCCTTTTAAAAAAATTTGTTTTTCTGTGTCATTACTATAATCTTGATTAATCATTAGCTTAACTTTATTTAAGTGGATTGAATTAGCACCCTGAATTTTTTTTATTAAAGGCAATACATATAAAAACAAGCAGGTAAGTGTTGATCCAGGATTTCCTGGTAAAGCAATTGCAAATTGACTATTTTTTTTACCAAACCATATAGGCTTTCCTGGTTTTTGTTTTACTTTATAAAAAATCTGTTTAATTTTATTTTGTTTTAAAGCGTTTCTAACAAAATCATAGTCACCTACAGAAATGCCTCCCGATAATATTATTACATCTGACTTTGTAATTTCTTTTTTAATTCTTTTTGATATGAGTTCAAGATTATCTTTAGTTTTAAAAATTTTTACATTGTTAATTCCCTCTTTTATTAAGCAATTTTTTATCATTACTGAATTAGATTCGTAAATCTGACCAAGCTCAATTTGTTTTCCATTTGAAACTAACTCATCTCCTGTTACAATAATTGAGATAGAAGGTTTTTTAGAAACATAAATATCACTTATTCCTAAAGAAATTATATAACCAATTGATCCTAAATTAATTTTTGACCCTTTTTTTAAAATTAAATCACCTTTTTTAATTTGTTCCCCTTTAAATCTTATGTTTTGATTTTTTTTTGGATTTTCATTTAGTTTTATTATTCCATTAGATAACGAAACTTTCTCCTGCATAACAACACAATCAATATCTTCAGAAATATAGGCTCCAGTATATACTCTTAGAGCTTCACCTGGTTTAATTTTATATTTTTTTGCTAACCCGGCCTTTGATTTACCAACTACGGTATAATTTTTCGATTTGGAAAATTTAATAGCGTATCCATCCATAGCAGATTGATTGAAACTTGGAGAGTCCATTGGAGAAAAAAGATCTCTAGATAAATAAAAACCAATACTTTTTTTTATTGGAACTAAAGTTTCTCTAATATTTATAGATAAACTCTCGATTAACTTTGTGGCCTCATGATAGGTAATCACAATAATATTTAATGAAAATTAACCTAAAACCTTTTTTAATTTGAGCTCCTCAACAAATGGTTGATTCATCAATCTGTATCCAGTAGCTTTATAAATTGCATTAGCTACTGCTGCACCAACTGGAGGAAGAGATGGTTCTCCGAGACCTGTAGGAGAATGATTACTATCAATAAAATGAACATCTACTTTTGGAGATTGATCCATCCTTATTAATTTATATCTGTTAAAGTTCTTAGCTCTGGGTGACCCTTTTCTGAATTCAAATTCACCATACATAGCATGGCCAACTCCGTCAATTACACCACCAACAACTTGATTATTTCCACCAAGAGGATTTACTAATTTTCCACAATCAACAACACAAACAACTCTTTGCACTAGAGGTGAGTTATTTTTCATGACAACCTCTGCAACTTGAGCTACGTGAGTATTATGACAGTAATAGGCTGAGAAACCTTTGTAAAGTCCTTTTTTATTTTCTCCCCAATTTGACTTTTCAATAACAGTTTTAATAACGTTTTGAAAACGTTCAGGACTGTATTTTATTCTTTTATCAGTAGTTCCTTTAACATTTTCTAACAAATCTAGATGAAATTTAATCCTATCAACACCTAATTCCTCAGACAATTCGTCAAAGAATGTTTGTTCAGCAAAAGCTAAAAAATTAGTATACGGAGCTCTCCAAGGAGCAGTGGAAATCTCACTTTTATAATTTACAACATCAACTTGATAATTTTCTAATGATCCAGCTGGTAAAAAGTTGGGAATTAAACCATACATATTACTATTAATTGATGCTTCTTTAAGCCAGTAACCAGTCAGCTTATTATTTTTAATTGAAGCAGCTATTCTATAATGAATTGCCGGTCTGTAAAGACCTGCTGTCATATCGTCCTCTCTTGAATAAACAACCTGTACTGGTTTTCTAATAATATCTGAAATTTTAGCAGCTTCAATAACAAAATCCCCTCTAAGTCTCCTTCCAAATCCACCTCCCATTCGTGTCATTTTTAAATCAATTTCACTAATATCTCTATTAAGCATTTCAGCAACTTGTTTTGAGGTATTATCAGGCGTTTGAATAGGTCCAACCAAATCAATTTTTCTGTCTGTTACATTAGCAAAAAAATTCATTGGCTCCATACAACTGTGAGGTAAAAATGGTGATTCATAAGTTTTTTCTATGATTTTGTCAGCTTCGAAAAATGCCTTTTCCACATCACCATCTTTTCTCATAGTTTTGAATTTTCCCTTATCAAGTAGATCGTTTAATTTATTTTTATGAAAAATACTGTCTTCAAGTATTTTTGGATTTTTCCATTCAGCCTTTAAAGCTTTTTTACCTTGAATTGCAGCATAGGTATTTTTTGCGATTACGGCAACTTTATTTTCAAATTTGACTACATCAATAACTCCATTTATTTTTTTTGACTCAGCTGAGTCAAAAGAAATTAGTGTTTGACCAAATGCAGGAGGTCTCAATACACATGAGTAAACCATTCCATCCTCTTTGTAATCAAGTCCAAAAAGCGGTTTACCAGTGACTATTTTTTCAATATCTACGTTGACTACACTTTTACCAATAATTTTAAAATCTTTTGAATCTTTTAATTTTACATTCTTTGGAATTTCTAATTTAGAAGCATCATCAACTAACTCCGCATATGTATATTTTTGATTCAAATTATTATAAACTGATCCATTTTTGGTGAAACAATCAGCAGAGCTTATGTTCCATTTTTTTGCAGCAGCATTAATAAGCATTTGCCTAGCAGTGGCTCCACTTTTTCTTAACGGCTGCCATGCAAGCATAACTCCCATACTACCACCAGCCCACTGGTTAGTGAATTTTTCTCTGTCCAATTTAGCTTGAACAACGTTAACATCTTTCCATGCAATATCTAATTCCTCAGCAACCAGCATAGGTAAAGTCGTTTTTATACCTTGACCAATTTCAGGATTAGGAGCAAATATTGTTATATCACCAGACTTTGAAATTTTAATGTGTGAATTGAATTCATTTTGATTGGAATTAGAATTTAGTTTTCCTAAATCTTCGTTTTTCTTAAAAGATGAAAATAAATTAAAACCTATGACTAGACCGCCACCAGCAATACCTGAATTAACTATAAAGTTTCTCCTATTTAATTTATTTGATTTTAATGATTCCATTGAGTTGAATTATTTATTTTTTTTTGATGCATCAACAATAGCCTTTTCAATTCTATTATAAGTGGCACATCTACATATATTATGTTTCATTTCTTTTCTAATCTCATCAGAGTTTGGATTAGGGTTTTTTTCGAGTAATGAGATTGCTTTCATAACTTGTCCAGACTGACAATATCCACATTGCGCAACATCATTTTCTTTCCATGCAACTTGCACAGGATGAGAAGCATTATCAGAAATTCCTTCAATTGTTGTAATTTTATCTGAATCTTCAAGTGATGATATAGCCAAATTACAACTCTGATTTGCAGACCCATTAAGGTGAACCGTGCACGCCCCACAAGATCCAATACCACAACCAAACTTTGTACCAACTAAGCCTAGCTCGTCACGTAAAACCCAAAGTAGAGGTGTATCAGGCGAAGTATCTACTTTTACAATTTTTCCATTAACATTTAAATTAAATATTGCCATATTTATTTAGAATTACTTATTAAAAATAATATTTTTTAGAGTATAATTTAAAGTATTTGTTAAATTTATTAATTGAATTATGGAATTTTAAACAAAAAAACAATTAATGATGAATTTTAAATATTTTACAAACAATAGTGTTAATTTGATAATTGCTGTATTTTTGGCGTTATTCATTTATTCGTGTCAAAACACAGCGAAAAACTCAAAAAAATTAAAAGATCCAAATTTTAATTATGAAAAATATAAACCTACTGGAGACGAAATTATTATTTCCAGATCTGAATATGTCAATAAACTAAAGGGTTTTTGGCTTGCTCAATGCATAGCAAACTGGACAGGACTTGTGACTGAAATGGACAAAATTGGAAATATCGGAGAAATTAAAACTGGAGCATTCTATACCAGAGATGACTGGGGAAAAGAAGATCAACCTGCTTACTGGGGGGGAACCAAAGATTTCTCAAGAACAATTGATTTTGTTTTTGAAGGAGATGATGGAAAGTGGGGAGCTGACGACGACACTGATATAGAATACATTTACCAACACTTATTATATACAAATAAAGTTTCAAAATTATCTGGCAGTCAGATTAGAGATGGTTGGTTAAAACACATTAAAAATGAAGAAGAAAATTTTTTGTGGGTTTCAAATCAGAGAGCGCTTGACCTAATGATAAGTGGAACAATTCCACCTGAAACAAGTGATCCAGAAAAAAATCCTGATTTTGATATGATTGATGCTCAACTAACAACTGAGATATTTGGTTTCTTCTCTCCAGCAAGACCTGACTTTGCCGTTGAAATGGCTGAATTACCAATTCAAACAACAGCAAGATTTAACGCAGAATGGATATCAAAATTTTATGTTTCTATGTATTCAATGGCAGCTAGCGCTGATCCAAATCTTTCTGTAAAGGACAACCTCATTTCTTTTGCTGAAAAATCTAGAAAAGAACTACCAGATGATTCCTATGCCTCCAAAATGTATGATTTTGTAAAAAAGCAGTATTACGATGGTATTCCTTGGGAAACTATTAGAGATAATGTTTATCAAAGATATCAGGTTGAACAAAAAGATGGCTATGACCTAACTTCAAGAAATATGAGATGTAATGCATGTGCTGCTGCAGGAATAAACTTCGCAGCAAGTATTGTTAGCTTGTTTGCAGGTGAAGGAGATTTAAAAGAAACAATCAAGATTGGCTCTTTAGCTGGATGGGATTCTGACAATCCAACGGCAACATGGGGAGGGCTAATTGGTTTTATGATTGGAGCAGACGGTGTTGAAAAAGCATTTGATAGAACTTTTTCAGAAGAATATAATATACACAGAACTAGACAGAATTTTCCAAATGGAATAGATAATTTTACTAATATGGCAAACATTGGAGTTTTTATTACAGACAGAGTAATTCAAAATGAACTTGGTGGAGGTGTCGATTTAGTCAAAAATCTTTGGTATATACCAAAACCAAATTAACTTTTTATAGATGATGCTTTAATTACAAAACAAATTCCAGAATTAAATATTACGAGAGCCACAGTTCCCCAATAAAACCAATCAGGGTGGTTCTCGTATTTTTTTATTATTGCCTCACCTAAAACAGACAATCCAAAGCCTATTAATAGTAAACCAAGAACAGAATAAAAAAACCATTTAGTATTATTACTCATTGTTAACTGTAGTATTTTTTATTTTTTAAAAATGAAAATAATCCTAGTACAATTACAAAAAATAGAGAGTAATAAACAAAACTTGGAGTGATGATTTTTTCACCACTAGCATACGAGTGCAATCCAGTTAAGTAAAAATTAACACCAAAATAAGTCATCAGGATACTGGCAAAAGAAATTACGGACATAAAATTAAAATACCATCTATCTCTCAAACCAGGTATTAGTCGCATATGCAAAACAAATGCATAAATTATAATGCTTATTAGTGCCCAAGTCTCCTTTGGATCCCATCCCCAATATCTGCCCCAACTTTCATTTGCCCACATTCCTCCTAGAAAATTTCCTATTGTTAACATTATTAAACCTATTGTAATGGATAACTCATTAATTATTGTTAATTCTTTAATGTTCATAGAAATTTTTAATTTATTTTTTTCAGTTGTCAGAACAATTAAAAATAATGATATTAAACCAATTATCATCGATAAAGCAAAAGGACCATAACTTCCAACAATTACCGCTACATGAATCATTAACCAGTAACTATTCAAAACAGGTTGTAAATTAGCAATTGAAGGGTCAAGCCAATTCCAATGAGCTATCATTAAAATCATACTTGATACAAATGCTGTGGCCGATATAGTAATGTCAGATTTACGACCAAAAACAAGACCAAAAAACATTGTAGCCCAAGCTACGTATATCATAGATTCATAAGCGTCGCTCCATGGAGCGTGACCAGAAATAAACCATCTTGCGATTAATCCTACAGTATGGATTGTAAATAAAGCTAGTATTGAAAATTTTAAGGCACTAACAATAAATTTTATCCATTTTTTATAATTAAATATTTGTACAATTAAAACTATAAATAATAAAACCCCGGCGTACAAATACCAACTAAATAAGCTTTTAAAAATATCATACTTATTGTACAAGACCTCAGCTTTAATTTTATTATCAGACAATACAACCTCTGAACCAAACTTATCCTGGTAACCTTTAAGGCTTTCAAGTAATTTATTTGGTTCGTTGTAATCACCGGATTTTTGGGAAGATCTTAAAGAATTAAAATATAAAGGTAAAATATTTTTAACATAAAGGGAGTCCATCCCTGTAAATGTAAATTCATCTAATTCAGCATACGATACCCACTTATTATTATTATGATTTGGAACTGGGAAAATTCTAAGAATCTTACCTTCTAAAGCAGAATATAAAAGATTTACTCTTTTATCAACCTCTATGAAATCTTTCTGAAACTGATTGGGTACACCTGCTCTATATGCTTCTTCTAAATATCTTGCTAGTCTGTAAGTTCCTGTGGCATCAAAAAATGAAACTAAAGGTGCATATTTTTGATCTTTGCTGACCTTAATTATTTTTCTTAAAGAATCATTTCCGCGTTTTAAATATATTATAGGAACATTATACCAGATTGCAGGTGAGTTATTTATTGATAAAAATACTTGATCAGAATTTAAACCATTATAATTGTCTTTTTTGCTAACTTTCCTTAATAATTCAGATGAGAAAGTATTAGTTGGCTTCATTCGTCCATTGACATCTTGAATTAGTAAATTGCCAAACTTTTCAGCATGCGATTTAGAGAAAGCATTTTCAATTACAATTGAATCAAAATTAACTGAACTATTTTTTATTTCATTTATGTTTTGAGAATATGAGAAGGTATAAATTAAAAAAACCAATAGTAGGGATTTAGACTTTTCAATATTAATTTTTTCAAGTTTTTTTGCTAAATCTTTAAATCTTGTTTTACCTATGAAAAAAATTCCCATCATACTCAGATATAATAATATATATCCAGTGTAGGTGACTAATGTTCCCCACCTATCATGGTTGACAGATAAAATTGTTCCTCTTTCATCGGGATCAAAAGAGGCTTGAAAAAACCGATAACCTTTATGATCAAGAACATTATTCATGTAGATATCATAATTAAAGGATTCTGAATCATTCACAAATATTTTACTCATAAAAGACGAATAACTGCTCTCTGTTCCAGGATATTTTTCGGCTATGAAATCATTTAATTTTATTGAAAAAGGTAATTCCAATTTTTTAGATCCAAACTGAAAATTAAAATCTAATCCAGCAATGCTTACTTTAGTTGGAGGATTTGACCAACCCTTACCTCCAAGCAAACTTAATTTCTTTGAAACACCGTCAGAATTTACCTCTAAAAATAATGCGTCTTGAACCTGACCTTGGTCATTATCAGCTTTAACTATATCAAATTTACCTCTCAGAACTGGTTCGGGTATTACAAATTGGAAATTTGGAATTGAATATAATGATCTAAAGGCTAAATTTTCTCTTTTTCCGGAAATAAAAGAACTGTTAAAACGATCAGACATTCTCATGTAGCTACCATCAAAAGGTATTGAAATATAATACTCTCCAGATTTGAATTCAATATTTATAGCACCATCGATTGGATTATTTAGTGTAAAAAGAATATTGTGGATATTTGAAACTTCACCCTCTTTTACATAATGATCATGTCTATTTCCGTCGCCAGCCTCAACTATTTTAATATATCTTTCGCCCTCAGGGTCTAAAACTAGACCTTCAGTAATATTATTTTTAAAGTCTAAATATTTAATTTGAAAATTTTTTCCTTTAAAATCGTCATTAATATTTAATTTATTATTTACCTCTTCAGCAAATAATACCTCTTTTTCTATTTTCTTTCTTATAGTTTGACCATTATATTCACCATCAACAAATACAGTTAAATATGTTTTTTCTGATAAAAAGTTATTTGAAGTCTCTCCCTCTCTGATTGGCATTACACCTTCGAATCCAATATATCTGGTAATAAATGCACCGACTAAAATTAGAATTAATGATATATGAATTAGAAGTATAGACCATTTTTCTTTTCTTAAAAGCTTATATTTAAATATGTTAGTAAAAAAACTTATGGTAAATAAAACCATAATTAATTCAAACCACCAAGCGTTATAAATTAAAATTTTCGCCACCGTAGTTGAGTACCAACTTTCAATAAACGTACCCAAAGCCATTGCAGTTGGAAATATTATAAATAATAAAACCAATAGCTTTGAAGAAGAAAAATACTTGAGTATTTTACTTTTCATTAGCACTTTTTTTTTTGCAAATATAAATCACGATTCTCAATTTTTTAAGTAAATTTCAATTATTTGTAAAAATTAACTTTACATTAAATATTTAATAAATTTATCAAAAAATAGAATGATTTTATGATAGAGATTATTTTAATAGGTTTTGGGAATCTTGGTAGTTATTTTTTTGATAAATTTTATTCAAACAAAAAATTAAAACTGAAAGGTTTGTACACACGAAAAAAATCTCTTAATTACCCTAAAGATTTAAAATTATATAAGTCAATTAATCAAATAGATAAAGCAGATATATATATTATTGCTGTTTCAGACAAATCAATTATTGAAATCACCAAATCTTTAAAAATTAAATCAGGGTGCGTTGTTCACACCTCAGGTTCAATTGAAATGAATGTATTAAATAAATTTAAAAATTATGGGGTAATTTATCCAGTTCAAACTTTTTCTAAAAAAATTAAATTAAGTAATGATGATTTCCCTTTTTTAATTGAAAGTAATAATTCTTCATCAAGAAAAATTATTGAAAATACACTAGATATTCTTAAAGCCAAGTATCATTATTTTAGTTCCAAGAAGAGACTTATCGCACACCTTGGGGCAGTAATATCAAATAATTTTGTTAATCACCTAAATTATTTTTCCAAAGAAATATTAGAAGAGCATAATATTGACTTTAATATTTTAAAACCATTAATTAAAGAAACAATATATAAAATAAATAAATATGGACCCGTTGATATGCAAACTGGCCCAGCAATTAGAAATGATATATCATCAATAAAAAAACATCAAAAATTATTATCAAACAATAACTTTATAGAAACTTACAATACAATTAGTGACTCTATTGTAAAACTTTACAGTAATGAAAAATTATAAACAAAATCTCAACCGAATTCGTGCTTTCATTTTTGACTTTGATGGTGTCTTCACAAACGGTAAAATTATATTGACTTCTAAGGGAGATGTTTTCAGAGAAATTAATGTTAAAGATGGTTTTTCAATTCAATTTGCCTTAAAAAAGGGATATAAAATTGCTGTAATTACAGCTGGAACAAGCAAAGAGATAAAAAAAAAATTAATTAATCTTGGAATAAATAATGTTTATTTAGGCGCAAATGAAAAAGGTAAATTTTTTGAAGATTTTGTTAAAAAGGAAAAATTAGAAAAAAGTCAAATTTTATTTGTTGGTGACGATATCCCAGATATTGAATTAATGAAAAGAGTTGGTGTTTCTGTATGTCCTAATGATGCAGCTATTGATGTTAAAAAAATTGCTGATTATATATCATACAAAAAAGGGGGTGATGGATGTATTAGAGAAATTATTGAACAAGTTTTAAGAGTTCAAGATAAATGGATATAAATTTTAAAAAATCAAAATATAAAATAATTTTGGGCTCTGGATCTCCAAGAAGAAAAATGTATTTTGACCTTTTAAAAATACCATATAAAGTTATGATCTCAAATATTGATGAGATATATCCAACTGAATTAAAAGAATCTGAAATTTCTGATTACTTAGCAAAACTTAAATCTAAAAACTTAAAATCAAAATTGAAAAAAAACGAAATATTGGTTACTGCTGATACTATTGTTTGGTGCGATGGTAAACATATCGGAAAACCAAGAAATAATAATGAGGCCTTTAAAACATTAACTGAATTATCTGGTAAATTTCATTCAGTTGTAACCTCAGTTTCAATTTGTGATATAAAAAATGAGATGATTTTTAATGAAAAAAGTTATGTTAAGTTTAAGAAACTATCTGAAAATGAAATAAATTATTATGTTAAAAATTTTAAAGTTATGGACAAAGCTGGTGCATATGGAATACAGGACTGGATAGGAATTATAGCTACTGAGAAAATCAAAGGTAGTTATACAAATATAGTTGGGTTTCCTGTCTCAAAATTTTTGATAAATTACAATAAATTCAAAAACAAATTAGACTAATGAATTTTATGAAATACAAAATTTATTATTTACTAATATTAATGAATTTAATTTATTTAATCTTATTCTATATAATTATGAAAACCTACAATTAATGTATTATATTGACTGGTTAGTTCTATTTATTACTATTTCTTTTATCGTCATTTACGGTGGATGGAAAACTAGAAAAAACAAAAATTTAAAGGAATTTTTAAAAGGTGATAACAAATCTAATTGGTATACAATTGGTTTATCTGTTATGGCAACTCAAGCTAGTGCAATAACTTTTTTGTCTACTCCGGGTCAAGCTTTTAATGATGGTATGGGTTTTATTCAATTTTACTTTGGTTTACCGATAGCTATGATAATTATATGCTTGTTTTTTATTCCCATTTATAAAAAATTTAAAATTTATACAGCTTATGAATATTTAGAACAAAGATTTGACAGAAAAACTAGAATTTTAACATCTTTATTATTCCTTATTCAAAGGGGACTAGCTGCTGGTATTACGATTTACGCTCCATCTATAATTTTGAGTGTTATGTTTGGATGGAACTTAAAATTTTTAGTAATAATCATTGGTTTTATGGTTATTTTTTACACTGTAATTGGGGGAACTAATGCCTTAAACATAACTCAAAAACAACAAATGCTTATAATCTTTACTGGTTTAATATTTACTTTTATATATCTTTTAAATTCAATTTCAAATAGTATATCAATTGATAAAGCAATTAAAATTGCAAGTTTAAATGATAAAATTAATTTGTTAGATTTTAGCTTTAATTTAGAAAGCAGATATACTTTTTGGAGTGGCATAACAGGTGGTCTATTTCTTGCTCTATCATATTTTGGAACTGATCAGAGTCAGGTTCAAAGATATATCACTGGAAAATCTGTTAAAGAAAGTCAATTGGGTTTAATTATGAACGGGTTACTAAAGATACCGCTACAATTTATAATTCTTCTAATTGGTGTTATGGTTTTTATATTTTACCAATCTCAAATAAGTCCAATTCATTTTAATCCAGTAGCTAAAAAGGAGATTTTGAAATCTGAAAATGAAAATTTATTCAAAGATTTAAAAGAAAAAAACCATCTAATTCAAAACAAAATAATTGATATTATTAAAAAAAATGATTTTGAATCTTCAATTGCTTTGCAAAACCAGTATAAAAAACTTGTGAAACAGGAAAAAAATACTAGAATTTTAATTAATAAAAAGTTAAAAAAAAATTATCCTGAAATTGAAAGTAATGATAAAGATTATGTATTTGTAAGTTATATCATTAATTATTTACCAACTGGTTTAGTAGGTCTTCTTTTAGCAGTAATTTTTTCTGCAGCTATGAGTTCAACTGCATCTGAATTAAATGCTCTTGCTTCTACAACTCTAATAGACTTATACAAGACTAGTAAAGAAAATAAATCAGAAAAACACTATCTAAATATGTCAAAATTTTTTGTAATAGTTTGGGGTATAATTGCAATAATATTTGCTTTAAGTGGAAATTTATTTGAAAATTTGATTCAATTAGTTAACATAATAGGTTCATTGTTTTATGGTACAATTTTAGGAATATTTTTAACTGGATTTTTTTTGAAAAAAATTAATTCAAAATCTGTTTTTTATGCTGCTCTAGTGAGTGAAATGATTGTGATTACAATTTATTTTATTGATATACTTGGTTTTTTGTGGCTTAACCTGATTGGAACTTTGATAACAATTTTATTAGCAATTATCTACAGAACATTTATTTTTAAAAAAAATTAAAATTGTTAATAATTTTTTTTTCTAAATTACATTTTGTTTAATTTTTTTATATATTTGTTAAACAAATTCATAGCAATGTATAAATTAGAAAGCATTCAAAAATTACCTATATCTGCATCTACTGCATGGAGTTTTTTCTCTAATCCAGTTAATTTGAGTAAAATCACTCCATCATACATGAATTTCAAGATTATCGATGGAGCTGAAGGAGAAATATATCCAGGCAAAATAATTTCATATAGTGTAACTCCAATACTAAATTTTAAATTGAATTGGGTCACTGAAATAACTCAAGTAGAAAAACCAAAATTTTTTATTGACGAACAAAGATTCGGCCCATACAAATTTTGGCATCACAAACATTTTTTAAAAAAAATTAATGGCGGAGTACAGATGACAGATATTGTTCATTATAAATTACCTATGGGTTTATTGGGAAATATTGCACACAAAGTATTTGTAAAAAGAAAATTAAATGAAATATTTGGGTATAGATTTTCTATACTTAAAAATATTTTTGGAGAAATAAAATAATATGGGAAATATATTAATTGTTGGCGGTTCAAAAGGAATTGGTTACTCAGCTGCAAAACTCTTAAGTGATAAACACAATGTGTTTGTTGCATCTAGAACGAATGAAAACTTATCAAATTTAAATTGCAAGTTTATTAGTTTTGACGCCATTTCAGATGAAAATATTAGTGCTCAACTACCCGAATCGTTAGATGGGTTAGTTTATTGTCCTGGTAGTATAAATTTAAAACCTTTTAAAAGTTTAAAAACTGAAGATTTTTTAAATGATTTTAATATTAATTTGATTGGTGCTGTAAAGATTATACAATCATTAATTGACAAATTACGAATCAGTGAATCAGCTTCAGTTGTTTTGTTTAGCACAGTAGCTGTTAAAATTGGAATGCCTTTTCATTCGTCAGTTTCATCAGCTAAAGCAGCTATAGAAGGCTTAACAAAATCTTTAGCTGCTGAATTTGCACCTAAAATTAGATTTAATTGTATTTCTTTATCATTAGTAAATACGGAATTGGCGGGCAAATTTTTAAATACAGATTTAAAAATTGAAAAAGCTCAACAAAGGCATCCGTTAAATTCAATTGGAAATGCAGATGATATTGCTTATTTAGTGGAATATTTGTTAAGTGAAAAAAGTAAATGGATGTCTGGACAAATTATTGGTCTTGATGGTGGGTTAAGTAATCTTAAAACGAATTGATGAAAGAAGACTTAACAGTTTTTTGGTTCAGAAGAGATTTAAGAATTGATGACAATCATGGCTTATTTAAAGCATTATCAGAAAAAAATAAAGTTCTTCCAATTTTTATTCTTGACACTAACATTCTTGGTAAACTTGAAAAAGAAGATAAAAGATTAACAATAATCTTTACGGCCTTAGATAGAATTAATGATGCTATGAAGAGGAACAGATGTAACGTTGGTATGTATCTGGGAAAACCTAAGGCCGTTTTTTTAAGTTTAATTAACAAATACAACATCACAAAAGTAATTACAAATAAAGATTACGAACCATATGCAATTGAAAGAGATAACAATATCAAAAATTTTTTAAATTCCAAAGGTATAATTTTTGAGTCATACAAAGATCAAGTCATTTTTGAAGAAAATGAAGTTGTTAAGGATAACGGTGATCCATATAGGGTATATACCCCATATTCAAATAAGTGGCTTCAAAAATTTAAATTGACTTCTCAAAAATCTTTTCCCTCACAAGAAAAGATTTTTAATTTTTACAAGACATCTCAACCTCTTTTAAATGAAAAGGAGATTGGCTTTAAAAAATATGATTTAGATTTTACTTTTGATGTTTCAGAAAATACTATCAACAGATATAACTCTACTAGAAACTTTCCCTCTTTGAATTCAACATCAAAAGTAGGTTTACATCTAAGATTTGGAACAGTTAGTATCAGAAGTTTAGTTTATTACTCAGCAAAATTCAAAGACATCACTTTTTTAAAAGAACTTATTTGGAGAGAATTCTTTATGCAAATTTTATGGCATTATCCTTCCACTGTAAATAAAAGTTTTAAAGAAGATTATGATAATATTGATTGGATAAACAACAAAACAGAATTCGAAAGATGGTGCAATGGTGAAACAGGTTATCCTCTTATTGATGCAGGTATGAAACAATTAAATAAGACTGGTTTTATGCACAATAGATGTAGAATGGCTACCGGAAGTTTTTTGTGCAAACATTTGCTAATTGATTGGAGATGGGGAGAAAAATATTTTGCAAAAAAATTACTAGATTATGAGCAATCAAGTAATGTTGGAAATTGGCAGTGGGTTTCAGGATGTGGAGTTGACGCAGCTCCATATTTTAGAATTTTTAATCCAACCGAACAACAAAAAAAGTTTGATAAAAATTTTAATTACATAAAAAAGTGGGTGAATAATTACGATTCTAACAAATATCCTAGTCAAATCATTGATCATAAATTTGCTAGAGAAAGATGTTTAAACACCTACAAGTATGCTTTGGGTAAATAATTTTTTAAATGAGTGCTTTAATTTGGTTTAGAAATGATTTAAGAGTTATAGATAATGAAAGTGTTCATAACTCGACTAAAAATCACGATTCTATAGTTGCCTACTATAACTTTAATCCTAAAAACTTTAAAGAAACAAAATGGGGTTTTAAAAAAACCGAGAGATTTAGAGCAAAATTTTTAATTGAATCTATTTCTCAGCTGAAAAGTGACCTACTTAAATTAAATATATCTTTAATTGTTGACAATGATTCTAATTTTTCTTTGCTTAACGAAACGATAAAAAAAAGAAAAATAAAAGATATTTATCTTCAAAAAGAGTGGACTCAAGAGGAGATTTTAGAAGAGAGGTTAATAGAAGATATAAATAAAATTAAGTTTCATTATAATTATGGTCAATTTTTATTCAATCCAAGTGACCTAAATCATGATATAAATCAAACTCCTGAAATTTTTTCAAATTTTAGAAAAAATTGTGAAAAAAATATTAGTGTAAGAGCTCTTTTGCCCAAGCCTCCTGCTCTTAACAAAAATAACTTACTTTCTGAAAATTATATAATACCAGATTTAAAAAAATTAGGTCTAAAAAAAATTAGTGTTGATAATAGAAGCGCTTTTGTTTTTTTAGGAGGAACAAAAGAGGGTGAAAAAAGAATCAATGATTATTTTTGGAAAACAAATCACTTATCAAACTATAAAATAACCAGAAATGGGCTTATAGGAAAATATTACAGCTCTAGACTTTCTTCATGGCTTTCAAATGGATCTCTTTCTTCTAAAATGATTTATTGGAAAGTTAGAGAATATGAAAAAGAAATAAAAAAAAATCAATCTACTTATTGGTTAATCTTTGAGTTAATATGGAGAGATTTTTTTAAATATATTTCTATTAAACACGGAAATAAAATATTTCATACTAAGGGAATTCTTAACAAAAAATACAATTGGAATAAAGATATAAAATTAATTAAAGCGTGGTGCAATGGAAAAACAAAACACCAATTTATTAATTCAAATATGAACGAATTAAATAAATCTGGTTGGATGAGTAACAGAGGAAGACAAAACGCAGCGAGCTATTTTGCAAAAGATTTAAAAATCAATTGGATTATTGGTGCAGCCTACTTTGAATCTTTGCTTATTGATTATGATGTTCATAGTAATTATGGTAATTGGATGTATGTTTCTGGTGTTGGCAATGACCCAAGAGAAAGAAAATTTGATATTGATTGGCAAGCTGAGAGATATGATCCTCAAAAAAAGTATCAAAAATTGTGGTCAAATTAAATTTATGAAGAAAGAAAAGATCCATTTAGTTTGGTTTAAAAAAGACCTTAGAATATTCGATAGTGAATCAATATTTGAGGCTGCTAAATCAAATAGAAGAATTTTATTCTTTTATATTTTTGAGGACAATTTTGTTAATGACCCCCATTATGGTGAAATGCACAATAGTTTTATTAAAGAGTCAATTAAATGTATTAATAAAAGACTCAAAAAATTCAATAGTAAAATTTTAACTACTAACGGTGAAATATTATCGAGATTTTCCAAAATTAATAAATCATTTAGTATTGAAGCAATTCATTCCCATTATGAAGTTGGCTTAAAATCAACAAGAGATTTGATAATGTCAGTTAAAGATTGGTGTATTAGCAAAAATATCTTATTTAATGAATATCTACAACACGCAATTATAAAAAATGCTTCAACAAGATCTAATTGGAAAAACAATTGGTATAAAGTAGTTAAAAATGAAATATTTGAAAACGATTTATCACAACTAAAGTTAATTACAAATAAAGAAATAAAAGAATTTGATTTCGCCTTTTCAGATCAGGAATTAAAAACCAAAATTAAAAATAATATTCAAACCGGTGGAGAAATAGAAGGTTACAAATATTTAAAATCATTCTTTGCTAAAAGATATAATGGCTATCAAATAAATATCTCAAAACCCTTTAATTCTAGGTATAGCTGCAGTAGGATTTCACCTTATTTAACTTACGGGAACTTGACATCTAAAATTGTTTATCAAATGTTAAATGAAACTAAAAAATTAAAAAAAAATAAATTTCCATTAAACAGTTTTGGGTCAAGATTATTTTGGCAATCGCATTTTATTCAAAAATTTGAAAGTGAACCAAAAATTGAATTTAATAATATCAATAAAGGTTTTAATATTTTAAATAAAAAAATAAATCTAAGTTACATTCAAAAATGGGAAGGCGGTCAAACTGGATACCCACTAGTTGATGCATCTATCAGATGTTTAAAGCAGACTGGCTATATTAATTTTAGAATGAGAGCTTTAATAGTATCTTTTTTCACACACCACCTATGGCAACCATGGCAAGCTTGTAGTAAATTTTTAGCAAAACATTTTTTAGATTTTGAGCCAGGTATTCATTTCTCGCAATTACAGATGCAAGCAGGTGTAACTGGTATTAATACAATTAGAATTTATAATCCTGTGAAAAATAGTTTAGAACACGACGAAGAGGGAATATTTATTAAAAAATGGGTTCCTGAATTAAAAAATTTACCTATAAAACTTATTCATGAGCCTTGGTTATTGACTAAAATAGAATCTGAAATATACAAATTTAAAATTGGTGTAAATTATCCTAAGCGCATAGTTGATATTGTTAAAACGAGAAAATTTGCTCAAACTAAAATTTGGGATATTAAAAAAAGTGCTCTTGTGAAGGAAATTAATAAAAAAATTTTAATCAAACACACGCTCAATACTGTAAATTAAACTTATGTCAAAAAATTTTTATTTTAATGAAAAAGAAATTGATAGGATTATATCAATGTCATGGGAGGACAGGACTCCATTCGAATCAATTGAATATCAATTTGGTTTAAATCATAATCAACTTGAAAAGTTTCTAAAAATTTATCTTAAAAGATCTAGTTATATTTTATGGAAAAAAAGAGTTAGATCAAGATTTACCAAACATCAAAATAAAAGATCTAAAAGTATTAATAGGTTCAAATGTTCAAGACAAAAGAGTATTTCAAATAATAAAATTTCTAAAAGATAATTTTAAACTCTTTTAATTTTAGCACCAATGATTTGAAGCCTTTCCACTATATTTTGATACCCCCTATCAATTTGTTGGACATTATTGATATAACTTTTCCCTTTAGCTGACAAAGCAGCTATTAGTAGTGAAATTCCAGCTCTAATATCAGGTGAAACCAATATTGATGCCTTCAATTTTGATTTAAAATTAAGTCCTATAACAGTTGCTCTATGTGGATCACAAAGTATAATTTTAGCACCCATATCTATAAGTTTATCTACAAAAAAGAGTCTACTTTCAAACATTTTTTGATGAATCATCAAACTTCCCTCAGCTTGAGTTGCCACAACTAAAATAATACTCAAAATGTCAGGAGTTAAGTTAGGCCAAGGTCCATCTGAAACAGTCAAAATAGATCCATCAATATTATCAGATATCTTGTATCCATTTTCGTGAGCAGGAATTAAAAGATCGTTTCCTCTTTTTTCAGTATTTATCCCCATTTTTTTGTAAACATTAATTATCTGATTTAAACTTTCAAAATCAACATTTTTTATAATTAGTTTACTTTTTGTCATTGCCGCTAATCCAATCCAGCTTCCAATTTCAACAAAATCAGGCGAAATTGTATGATCTGTTCCTTTTAATTTTTTTACACCTCTAATTATCAAAAAGTTAGATTTAATTCCAGTAATATCTGCTCCCATTGAATTGAGCATAAAACATAATTTTTGAATATAAGGTTCACATGCAGCATTATAAATTGTTGTTTTTCCTGAGGCTAGTACAGATGCCATTATTAAATTTGCTGTTCCGGTAACTGATGGTTCACTTAAAATTATTTTTTTTCCTTTTAGATTTGAGGCTTCGATAAAGTAAAAGTTTTTGTTCTTATTATACTTTATTACACCTCCTAACTCACTTAAACTATCAAAATGAGTATCTAAACTTCTTCTACCAATCTTATCGCCACCAGGTTTTGGAATCACAGCAGATCCAAATCTAGAAAGGAGAGGGCCTATCATCATAATAGAACCTCTTATTTTTTTTGATTCATTAATGTAATCCTCAGACATTAAAAAATCTAAATTGATTTTATCAGCCTTGAAAGAATAACATCCATCTGATTTTTTAACAATCTTTACACCTAAATTTCTAAGTAAATTTAATAAAACATTTACATCAATAATATCAGGAATATTTTTAATAGTAATTAATTCATCTGTAAGTAAAACTGCACAAAGAATTTGAAGACTTTCATTTTTAGCTCCTTGGGGTATTATTTCACCCTCAAGTTTTTCTCCACCTGAAATTTCAAAAGTGTTCATTATGAAAACTAGAATCTTTTTCGATTTCTATTATTTTTTCTTTGTTTATTGTTGCTTCTTGGACCATTACCATTTCTTGATTTTACTTTAAGTAAAAATGAGGTTTCAGTTAGTGGAAGAAGCTCACTTTTTACTTTAAGTTCGTCGTTTGATAACTCTTTAAGATGATCGAGAATTAATTTATCTTCAACAGTGTCTTTATTCCAATTTAAAAAACATTTTTTCATGTGATTTGCTATATTGTAAATTAAAGCGTCTTTTAAATCATTATCTTCCCACTTAATAGCAGCATCAATCATGTTTTTGATATTATTTCCATAAAATCTGTACTTTGGATAGTTTTGAGGATAGTGTAAAGTTTCGGGTCTTTCCTCAAGAGTTTTTTTATCAGGTTTTTCAAAAGGGCAGTCAACATCTAATCTGAAATTTGACATTATAAAAAGTTGATCCCATAATTTGTGTTGAAAGTCAGAAACGTCTCGAAGATGAGGATTTAAATTACCCATAACGCCAATTATAGCACGGGCAGACTTATTTCTTTCATCTTTGTCATTAATTTCACAAGTTTGATTTATCATCTCATGAATGTGTCTTCCATACTCTGGGATAATAAGTTGCTTTCTTGATGTATTATACCCTAGTGATTCTTCCATTTTAAGTGGGGATTTAATTCAAACTAATTTTAGCGCAATATATTATAAATTATATAAAATTAAAACTTATAAGGAAATAACATCTTTAAAACTTGAAGTTTTGATATAAATATCTACTACAGACTTTGCGGAATCAATTTCAACCTTAACAGTTAAACTTTGGTACTTATTCTTACTTGATTTTTTTATAGTAAATTTTGGTGAAAGATTGACAAACAAAGCCTTAATACTAGGTAAACTCTCAGATTTTACTGGTAAAATATACTTAAATAGGTATATGCCCGGCCATGATTGCGAATTTTTAATTTTTTCGTAAAAAATATCATTAAAATCATTTTTAGTGTAAGATGCCATTATCTAATTTAAATTTATAAATTGTTTGTTTATATAGTCAATTTAAATGTCAAAATTAAAAAAAATAGTTCTAACAGGTGGTCCATCATCGGGTAAAACCACAATAATAAAAAATTTAAGGAAATTAGGTTTTTTATGCTTTGATGAAGTTGCTAGAGACCTTTTCCTAGGTGACAGTGTTTTAAATTCGTTTAAAAAAAATCCGATATTTTTTACTGAAAAAGTTATAAGTCAAAGAATTAATCATTATTTAATTTCTGAAAATAAAATTTCAAACGCAAAAAGAAATTTATGTTTTTTTGACAGAGGTATTCATGATTCAGTAGCATATCTAAATAATATGAAAATTGAAAATGATTATGAAAAAAAATTAAATAGATTTAATTATTCACGGATTTTTTTACTTGAATTGAATAAAAGCTTTTTTAAAAATGACATAAATCGAATCGAAAGTTTTGATCATTCCATATCAATTCACAGCGAAATTGAATTAATTTATAAAAAATTTAATTTTGAAATAATAAAAGTTCCATGGATGAATATCGAAAAAAGAACAAACTTTATATTAGATAAATGTAAAATAATTTAATCTTTTAGTTAATTTGTCAAAATGAAAAAAAAAATTATTTTTTTTGGAACACCTGATTTTGCGGTTAGATCTCTTTCAGATTTAATTAAACTTAAATTTAATGTAATTACAGTTATAACTAATCCTGATAAAAAATCTGGAAGAGGAAAAAAAATTACTTTTTCTGCGGTTAAAGTTTTTTGTCTTGAAAAGAAAATAAAAATTTTACAACCTGAGAATTTATTTGATGATGAATTAGAAAAATCAATAAAAAATCTTAATCCTGATATTGGAATAGTTGTAGCATTCAAAAAAATTCCTAAAAAAATTTGGCAAATACCTGTTTTTGGAACTTTTAATTTACATGCTTCGTTACTTCCTGAATTAAGAGGAGCTGCACCAATAAATTGGGCTATTGCATCAGGTTTTAATTATACTGGGGCAACTACTTTTTTATTGAATGATAAAATTGATTCTGGTAAAATATTATTGCAAAAAAAAGTTCAAATTAATCAAATTGACAACTATAAGACTTTACATGATAAACTATCAAAAATTGGGAGTGACTTGGTTCGAAAAACAATTGAATACGTCATAAATAACAAAGGTACTCCACAAAAAACAACAGGAAATGAAATTTTCGCTCCAAAGTTATCAATTGAAAACACTAAGATTAATTGGAATAAAAAAATTGATGAAATTGAGTCATTTATAAGGGCAATGTCTCCATATCCTGGTGCTTGGACTGAATTTAAAAGTAATGAAGTTAACATCAAAATTAAAATTTTTAAATTAAAAATTTTAGATAGAATTGAACATAAAAATTTAAATATAGTTTTTACAAAAAAAAATATATTGATCTATCACAAAAATGGAACTTGTTCAATTGAAGAGTTACAAATACCAAATAAAAAAAGGATGCAAGTTAGAGACCTTTTGAATGGCTATAACTTTGATTCTAGGTTAAAACTTGGTAATTAAAACGAATATTATCAACAATATCAGTTAATTATTAACAATAGAAGTAATTTAATATACAATTACTTGGGACTGTCAATAAACACTATATATTTGTGATATAAATAATTAAAAAATAAATATTATGAATAAAACAGATTTAATAGACGGAATGGCAGCAGACGCCGATATTTCAAAAGCAGCTGCGAAAAAAGCTCTAGAATCATTTTTGGGCAATGTAGGAAGTGCTCTTAAAGGAGGAAGCAGAGTTTCCTTAGTTGGATTCGGATCATGGTCAGTTTCTAAAAGAGCTGCTAGAGAGGGTAGAAACCCACAAACAGGTGCAACAATTCAAATTAAGGCTAAAAATGTTGTTAAATTTAAGGCCGGTGCTGAACTTTCAAGTTCGGTAAATTAAAACCTTATTTTTTTTTACAAAAATCTCCTTAGGGAGATTTTTTTTTCTAATTACATGATCAATATTGAAAAAGGTAATTTAATAATTGCCAAACCGACAGTAGTTAACGATAATATATTTAACAGAAGTGTTATTTTATTATCTGAACACAATAAAAATGAAACTGTTGGATTTATTTTAAATAAAAAAATTGACTTAAAAATTTCAAAATTACTTCCTAATATTAAAATTGATTTTGACTTATATTTTGGTGGTCCAGTTGAGACTGATAGTATTTTTTTTATTTATTCTAATAAGAAAAAAGTAAATGAAAATCTTAAGATTAACAATTATTTTTCATGGGGTGGTGAGATTAATCAAATTGTTGAATTAGTAAACAAAAAAAAAATATCTAAAGATGAAATTAAGTTTTTTCTTGGCTATTCAGGTTGGTCAAAAAAACAACTTTTTAATGAAATTAAATCAAACTCATGGATACTTAAAACAGAATATAATTCAAATATAATTAATTCAAATCCCAAACACTTGTGGAGGAATATTTTAAATTCAATTGGTGGGGAATTTTTTCTTTGGTCTAACAGTCCTATAGATCCAAAACTGAATTGATTATTAAATTATAAATTTTCTGGGTTTCAGATACTTCAAATTTTCTTTTTTTGTAAGATTTAACACTATAGATACCATCTATTAAATTAAAAATAAATATTTCATTAGCTTTCAAAATATCAAATAATGATATAGGCTCTTGTGAAAATTCGTAACCAAAATTTTTATCTAATTTTTCAAATAATCTTTCTATTATTGTACTATTTAGATCTCTAAAATGATTCAAAGGTGTTATAACTTTATTTCCGTAAATTAAAAATATAGATCCTTTCGAAGATCTTACAACTTTTTTTTCGTAGTCAATTAAAAAAACATCATTAAAATTATTTTCATAGCTAAATACCTTTGAGCTATTAATAATTTCATTTCTTCCACTTATAAAAGTAAAATGATTATTAGATATACACCTCTCTCTGTATATGTCAACTTCGTAAAAATTATCAGAATATGAAAGATTTGTTACCTGCTCTATTTTGATTAAAGAATTAATCTTTGGAAATAGTTTTTTATTTGTGATAACTTCAGAGCAAACAATTTTAATGTCAATTGAATAAGAATTAAATTTATCATAATATTTTTCAATCAAATTGTGTATTTTTTCTGAAAAATAACTCGAGTTAAATTTTTCTGGAATCATCATTCTTTGAATTCTCATCAATGACATTAACTCAAAATAGTGATAATCATAATTAATTATCTTTTGATTTTGGTATCTTATTTTTTGTTGTGCTAATGGGTAGTTTATAAAAGAGTTTAATATGTCGAACTCTACATCTTTATAATCAAAAAAAATTTCCTCGTTTATATAAAACATTTGAAAATCAGGCTGATCCTAAAACTTGCTTTAAGTCAGTAACAAGAGAATCCCATAACATTTTAGACTCCTCTAATTCATTTTCGTCAGAAAAATCATGGATAATTAATGAAACATCTTTAGTTATTTCATCAACCAGTATTTCAAACTCAAAATAATATTCGTCTTGTTTAGGGTCGCCATTAATCCATCTGAATCTAACTTTTTCATTGCTTTTTTTATTGATAAGTTTGGCATACTCCTCACCGTCATCCCATATGAAAGTGAACTCTTCTCCCCTAGAATTTACGTTATCAGCGAACCATTCAGATAAACCAGAAGGCGTTGATAAGTACTGAAATAATAACTGAGGTGAAGCATGAAAATCATATTCCAAAGAAAAAGGTACTTTCGAAGACATAAGTATTTAATAATTTATTTGTAATATATTAAAAAACATAAAGAAAGCATAAAAATTATATTTTTTTTTT
>TARA_B100000963_G_scaffold357008_1_pt1 | contig 35921 bp, 12 predicted proteins | sample TARA_B100000963 | Tara Oceans TARA_B100000963 (sample SAMEA2622097) | marine metagenome | biome: marine biome (ENVO:00000447); feature: surface water layer (ENVO:00002042); material: "saline water (ENVO:00002010), including plankton (ENVO:xxxxxxxx)" | depth 5 m | reverse complement strand
ATAATTGCAACATCATCTTGTAAAAAATGTTCATCTATCATTACAAAATTATCTAAGTCTCTAGCAAACTCAATGCTATTAAGATCACGTTTTTCCCTGTAATATAAATCATGATTACCAAGTATAAAATAAACAGTATCAAATGCATCATTTATTTTTTTAAGGTCTTTGATACTGGCATTCATTGTGGCAACGTTTACACTTGCTCTCTGATGATGCCAGTCGCCCAAAAAGATACAAGTCTCACAATCTCTGGCTTTGGCTTCTGCAATAAACCAATCCACAAATCTGTGACAGTCGTCTAGATGTACACGGCTATTCTGCTTTAGTCCGTAATGTATGTCAGTAAAGCAGGCCGCATTCTTAAAAAGTTGGGCCATAAATTATTCTTGTGTTTCAGATGCTTCTGCTTGTTCTCTCATGAGTCTCATTTCGTCCTCATGTTGAATTTGTCTACCATAACTAGGCAAGTGTCCTTGCTCAATTAATATGTCGTCTCTGATAGTCTGATTACGTTTTTCTAAATTTAAAACTCTAGTAAAACTATTATTAACTGCGGCAGTATAATACGCAAATGGGTTATCTGATTTCATTTCATTAAATTGCAAGCCAATATAACTTAATTGTACTAATGCTTGACCTCTCATTTCGTCAACATAAGTATAACCTCTCCAGTTTGCTCTGTGGCTATATCTTTCCACAAGTTTAAGGAACATGTGTCCTAACTTGTTTGTGATTTTACCATGCTCACAATTAAATTTACCATTACTTAAACTGCCCATCCAATGACTTCTTGCAACCTCAGTTACTTCATCATTAATATAAGCATAATGTTTAAAAGGAGGAAAATTTACTTTTGCCAAAAACTCTGCTTCAGTTTTAGGATTTTTCTTCCTGCCTGGTTCTTCTGGAATATGTTCCATTGTCATAACACGAAAAACTAAATCCTCTTTTGCAATACTTTTAGGATCTACTAAAAATTCCTTTTGTTTAGGTTTGTTTTTATAGTCCTTAGGATCATGCTCTGCCATTGCGGCCTGATATGCCTGTTGTTGCATTTTTGCGGCTTTGTTTTCTCTTGCGGCTTTTATACTATTTCTGTTAATCTTTTTAACATCAGTAAGTATGATGTCAAATTCGTTGTATTTTTCATCAGACAAATAACAAAATGTCATTTTGCTCTTGTGAATTTCTTTTAGGATATCTTTATTATTTAGATAATTGACTTTCTTAGGCTGTGCCATTTACTCTCCTCAAAATTATCGTTCATTTATATTGTTAGTATTATACACAGTCTTTTGTGTATGTCAATTAGTATTTAGTAAAAGTGGCCAATTAAAACAAGTTTTAATGAATATGATAAATACCTATACAGGAGATATAAATGCCAAAGTTTTTTAAATCAGTAAACAGTTTTTTAAATAATAAAATCGGTAAAGAAATGGGCAAACTTGACCCAAGGGTGTCAGGTCTTCTCGGCTCATTTTTTCCAGGTCTTGGTGGTGGTGTTGAAAACTATCAGGACAATGCATTTTTATCTTCAATACAAAATCAGGCTTTAGATTTACAAACAGGTGTACAAAATGCAGGACAAATTCAGATTAAGAGTGATGAATTTAACAGAGGCACAGAATCATTTGACTGGAGAGCCAGATTAAGACCCAAGGCGGGTGGTGCAGACACAATATATCAGGCAGACAACGAAGGTATATTAAGTCCACTGAAAAAAGTAGGCGGTATGATTTGGCAAACAACACCTCAAATATTTTTAGCAGGTACTGTGGAATACAATGAACATTTAGGACATGGTATGAACTATCCTGTTTATACTTACAACAATAGTAGACCTCCAAGGCTTCCCATAAATGCAGATTTTTTTGCAAATGATATTTATGAAGCACAATATCTGTTAGCAGTAATGCATTTTATTAGATCGGTAAGTAAGTCTTATTTTGGTGAAGCGGCATTACAGGGAGAAACTGCCAGATATGGTACACCTCCTCCAGTTTTAATATTCGAATATTTAGGCCATCATGGCTTTAATAAAGTTCCAGTAATACTAAGTGGGTATTCTATAGAATTAAATGATAGTGTGGATTATATTCCAGTAACATCAGTTGTAAAAGCAAAAGGTTCAGAAAAACTAGAGGAACAAACTACATTTGTGCCTACCAGAGCAAATATCATGGTAGAACTTGCACCAGCATATACACCTAAGAAAGTTAGAGAAAAATTTGATGTTGAGGCATTTAGAAATGGCAGTTTATACAGAGACGGATTTATTTAAAAATGGCAAAATATACTAGAGAATCATTTATTAGAGGTGCAAAAATATTTGACTCCATGTTTCTAGATATGAACAATGTGCCTATTTTAAGACCTAGTGTAAACGATGAAGTTTATACAATAGAAGAAGATTATGACGAAAGACCAGATCTACTTGCACAAAAATTATACGAAAGTACACAACTGTGGTGGGTATTTGCATCACGAAATCCAGACTTAATTATTGACCCTATAAGAGATTTTAAAACAGGAGTAACTATTCATCTGCCTTCTGCAGGAAATGTAAACAGAGTAACTGGAGGTAACTAATGGCAGGTTGTGTTTACATTACTAGTAATACAGTTACTAACGATTATACAACTTATGTTCATGGCGAGGCATATCAAGGTCCTTCCAAAACTACACATCCATACAAACAGCAATACGAAAAGTGGTTAGCCGGTAAGGCCTCTTACTACAGATCTCAAGGAATTTATACAGAACTAGGTACGGTTGGTGGTTATTCCGTAGGTGTTAGAGGTGTCACAGAGGAAAGAATAGACAAACTGTTAAACACCGGTGGAAATATAGACTCTCAAATAGTATTGAGTGAAGAATCCGCACTAAGACTTATAGAAGATGCCAAACAAAATACTAGTCTATCTAGTTGGGACACTTGGTTCAAAGAAAATGAAGAAACTTTAAAATTTGTTAATGCTAAAGAGTGGGGCGAAATCCAAAGTATCTTTGAAAAGAAAAAGTCAGGAATGACGGAGGAACTTTTAAAAGAAACACTAGAAAAAGAAAAAGACCCCAGATTACAAGATAATGATTTAACTAAAGCAGTAAGAAACGGCACATACTTGCCTAATAGAATTGCAGGAAATATAATGGACGAGTTTCAAACTCCCATGTATTACATAAGATTTTTTATGATAAAAAGGGAAAAAGTTATAGAAATGCATAAGTCTATAGACGAAAATGTTGTTGAAAAAACTGCTTTTAAATTTTTAAGACCAGACCCAGATGATATAGTAGTAATTGCAGAAACAGGCGCAACAGATTTAATAATAGATGATTTAGAAATTTTACATTTCGATAAATCAGGACCTGCCACATTTGCTGATACCACATTTAGTTGGACAATTACAGAACCTGGCAGTATATCTCTCCTAGACAGATTATCTGCCGCCAAAGTATTTTGTGATTATGTGCAAGGCAGTGGTGCAAGTTTAAGCACAGGTGCTGGAGATGTTCCTTACTATATGGAAGTTAGTTTAAGAGGATATAAAGATGATACAGAAGATATAGATGCAGGAGAAGGTACTGTTACGGATATTACAGGTCCTTTTATATTTGAATTAGGCTATTTAAAATTTGACATGTCTATAGGACCTGAAGGAGCCGTTTACAATTTTTCATCACACTCTATGGATAGTGTTGCAGAATTTAGTCAATTTGCAAGAATTCCTAGAGACATAGATATTTCTGGTCAGAGTTTGCCTCAACTTTTAAGAGATTTCGAAGTAAAATTAAACTCCGCAGTAAGAGAACAGCATGAAGGACATGAGGTAGATCAAACCAAACTAAACACTTATGTAATAAATTATGATGGTGTATTTAAAGACCCAGGTCAAACAAATGAGCCATACTTTCTACCTGGAGGTACAAATGAGGACTATGAAGGCAGGGTAAATAAAACTACATCAAGAGTAGTCTCAGAAATAGATCCTGATGGTGATGGCTTGTATGGTGACCAAACGTTAGGGCCAGAACAGACTACCCAAGGAGGTGTAGAAATTAATCCTAACGGTATAGATGCTTACATATATGCTGATCCCTCCAGGATCATAGATCAAACATTAAAAATTGATCCAGATGCAAATCCCCAACTGACAACAATGGAGTCTGTTGAAGATTTACCAACTGATGAATTTAGTGGCAATTTCAATGAAGGAGCAGGTGATAGAATTACAGTTTCATTATCTGGTCCTGGTAGGGCTTCTAACGGTTTATTCGATCGATTAAATAATGATAAAATAATAATAGATCTACAAGGTGAAGACTTAGCCACAGCAAAAGCAGTATTAACTGCTCCTGAATTGGTCACTATGAATATCAAAGCAGATACACCTATCCCAGACGCAATCTCGAGCATAATGGGTTTAAGTTATGATTTAATTAAAAAAGGCACCAGATTAAAAGATCCAGAAGACCCTGAAGGCGACGTAAACAAAGATCAAACATATCTCACATGGTTTAAAATTGGTGGCACAGTTAATTACGATTATGATCAATTTAGCGAAGCATCACATTCCTATAAAGCAACAATTGAATACAGAGTAAGATTAATAGAAGAGGCACGAACCGATATCGGATTATCATCAACTGAACTTGCAAAAATATTAGACGAAGAAACCACAGCCAATAGAATTCAGGAATTGGGTATAGCAAAAGAATACTTGTACTACTTTACAGGTTTAAATGATCAGATAATAAACTTTGATCTCAGTTTTGATGAAGCCTATGTAATCACAGTACCAATTTTTGGTAAAAGAGATCACAAGGCTCAATTAGCCTATGCAAGTTCTAGTTCTATGAACATAGATGAAAAAAATAATGTGGCTATAGATTATGCCCCAAATGATAAAGTTTTAGATTCAGCAAAGAAAAAGGGTTTGTTAAATTTCTTTGACGAAGTTAGTGATTTAGTAGGTAAAGGAGGTAGTCTTCTAGGCACAACTTCTGAATCTGAGTTAAGAGCATCTATAGGTGAAATTGCATCAGGCTTAGGATACAATCAAACAGATGCACAACTAATTGCAGAAAATATACAGGATAAAAATAATGCGAGAGTAAAACAGTTTCAGGAAATGTTAGCCTCGGAGGAGATAGCACAAGACCTAGTTAATAGTGTGATTGTAAAAGGTAAAATTTCAGAACAAGCAAACACAACAACAAGTTCCGATAATCAGGAAGGCGCAAATGGTGATGAAATAACTAATAATGTGCCTCTTTTTGCATCAGAAATAGTACCAGGATTGGAAGGCGATGTAGCCGATCCAAGAGTATCTGAAGGTTATCTAGAGGTAATGGAAAAAGATTACCAACGTAAATTACAAATTTTAAAAAGAGACAGTGGTAAAAATAAAACAGGTCCAGATGTGCCTGCAGAAAGAGGTTCTATAAGGCAGACTTCTTTTGCACATCTTATGAATGCTCATCAATCTGGTGCAATTAGTTCTATACAAATTGACATGGAATTAAGAGGCGATCCCTGGTATATGGGTAAAGGAAATTTTTATGATGGCAATAATGATGAAGGACCAACCACAGATTCGCCTACTGTGGATTCAACGGACCTTGCAGGAATATCTTATAATGGAGGAAGTAACCAATTTTTATTAGCAATTGAGTCTCCTAGAAAATTAGATTTTGATACCAGTGATGAAGATAATAATACAGGACTTTACAATTATCAACATTTGAACTACACAATGAGTGGAATATATATTATTACAAGTGCAACCAGTAAATTTAGTGGTGGAATGTACACCACAGATATAACTGCATTCCAAAATCAAGCCTATAATATGGCTAGAGTTGTAGCAGTTAAAAAAGTAGTTGATCAGAGAGTTTCAGAATACATGGCTACTATAGGAGATGCAACTATAGGCTCTGGTGCACAAGAAAATATTGAAGACAAAACTTTTAGTTTAGACGAATCTGGGGACGACGAATCTGGAGACGGAGGCGGTTCGCGATGAGCGACAGAAAAGCAGACAGAGGAAGACGAATATTAGGCGGTATTATAGATCGCGTACAGAATTTAGAGTACACTGGTATCCACATGGGTATAATTAGAGGTGTAAAAGATTACAGTAGATCAGGCGCCTTAAAAGTTTACATTCCATACTTAGGAGCAACCCCTAACAAAACCGATGAGATAGACCCAAATACAGGCCTAGCACCTGGAGAGGTATGGGCAGAATGGACATCTCCATATGTAGGTATCACTACTGCATTTAATCCTCCAACTTTAGATGAACCTGATCCCAGAGCATATAAACCTACACAAAAAAGTTATGGTTTATGGATGTCTCCTCCTGATCCTGGAAACAGAGTACTAATTGCATTTATAGGAAATAATTCTAATGACGCAGTAATACTAGCCTGTTTGCCACCTCCAGGTGGAAAAAGTCATATGATACCAAGTATTCCAGGTAGTAAATTAAATTATGGGGCGATAGGTTTAAATGTGCCAGTTGCAGAAAAATCAATATTCGATCCAGTTAAACAAGAAGGAACTGATCATCCTAGACCAGTTCATTTAGATTTGGCACAAACTATTGTAAAACAGGGTCTTATTGGCGATGGTGTAAGAGGAACTGCTACTGCTGGACTACATACAGCAGATATAAATCATACTTATGGAATTCTAACTCCAGGCCCTAGAATTAATCCTAAAGATCCTATGTCCCACAGAGGCACAGGACATCAATTTGTAATGGACGATACTCCTGATAATAGACATATTAGACTGCGAACTGGAGGCGGTAACCAAATACTTTTAAATGATGCTGAGGGCATAATATATTTAATTAATAAAGAAGGTACTGCATGGGTAGAATTATCTAAAGACGGCAGTATAAATTTATTTGGTGAAGGCTCTATTAACATGAGAGCAAAAGGCAGTTTCAACCTGAGAGCAGATAAAGATGTAAACATAGAAGCAGGAAAAGATATTAAATTAAAAGCCGCAGGTGATATGCTAAAAGGCGAATATGTTGGTATGCCTCCTGGTTATGATGCAAAAATACATACAGGAGCAATAGGTACTGGAGGTTCTGTACATATAGAATCTGTAAGCAAAACCACAATACAAGCAGGAACGTCTGGTGTATTTGATGCACAAAATGGTGATTTAAACCTTAAGGCGGCAAACAGACTTGCACAAGACGGTAGAAAAATTGACATACTTAGCACTATGAAAAATCCTCCTGTGGGCGATACAGATGTAATTGGAGGCGTCAGTATAAATGCACCAGCAGGTCCTGTAGGTATTATAGGAGGTTTAGGTCTTAACTTAATAGGTCCTACGGGAATAGCATTAACTGGTGTACCAATCTTGTTAAATTCAACTCCTGGTTTTGCAGGTGTATTACCACAAGTGGCATTACCAGGTGCAGGTGCTAAACATATCAGCATGGTAGATCATGAAGACCTTTCATCAAAACAGCCTGAATTTAATTATAATGAATCAGGAGAGCCTGGTATGGTGCCTAACCAAGGAAAACGTGATGAACTAAGTGGTATAGAAAGTATAGTAAACACCATGCTTACTGCAGAACCATATTCAGGTCACTATGTTTCTGAAGCCATAGCAGATTCAAATAAAAAGATGATGGTAGAGGATGAAACAGCAGATGCTGATCCTGAAGCAACAGAACCATTAACTGTAAATGACCCATATGCAGGATATAAAACACAAATAAAAGCAATTATGGAAGAAGTTGCAGAAAAACAAAAGGAGACTGATTTAGATAAAGTAGCCGAAATTGCATCTAAATTAAATATACCAGGAATAGATATTAGTGGTAAACTATCAGAATTTAGTAACTTTGATGTAGGTCCACTCAAAGGTGAAATTAACGAATTACTAAATTTTGATGCCACAATACAAGGACTTTTAAATGTAGAATTACCGTTTGAAATACCTACACTAAACAGTTTAACTGGAGACTATGTGATAGGATATGCAAAAGAAATACCAGAGTATATGTTTCAAATAGAACAATTACAAATAGATTTAAACGGCGCATTTGCAGAAGCAAGTAGTTTAATGGATATGGCAAACAATCCCATGGAAAAACTTAGCAGTCTTGCAGGTGATACAATTAGTAGTGTTACTAAAGACATGGGAATAGACAATATAAAAAATATTAGTGATGTAAGTAGTTTAACAAATTCTGTAATGAAGACTACAGGAGTTACAAGCAACGAACTAAACAGTATGGTAAATGATATTACTAACAAAATTAATTTAGGAGATACCGGAGATGGCTAAACCCAGTGAGTTACAGGTTATACAAGGAATTGTAGAAGGACTTGTTAAAAATAATATCACACCACTTTTTGATGGACCTAGTATAATTTTAATGGACAAGCATGGTAATAAAGTAATAGATATTTCTAACGGTTTAGGTCCAGTTGGTAAAAATTTGACTATGCTTAGTAAATTGCAAGAATCAAGTAATATTATTAAAAAATTTGTAAAAGTCCCTATTAGCGATAATCAATTTTTAGCATTGGCTAGTTTTTGTAGTCATATTGGACCAGATAATTTTATTAGAAGTAATGTGTTAAGATGGCTTAACAAAGAATTTTATGCTGACATACCTAAAATGCTATTAAGATGGAGAACCGGACAAAAAGGAGAGTCACCTAAACCTGAAATAAGGGTAGATTTTATGCATAGAAGACAATTTGAATCTGAACTATTTACAACTCCTGATATTGTAAAAATAGATTTTGGTGTTGAAGAAAATGAAAATAAATTAACTTGGAAACAATTGACTCTTAAACTTAGAAGGCTAACAAGAAAAGCATTTCAGGAACTACAAGCAAGACAGGCCAAAGGTGAATTACTAGAATATAGTGATATTTCCAATTTAATACAATTAAAGGCAAAATTGGATAATCCAGGTGATGATATAGTAATTGGTGCACCTGTAAATCCAGGCGATAATCCTGGTGATGGATTAGTTACTCCCCAATTACCTACTGCTTACTAACTTAATTGTCTTATTTCGTTTTGTAAGTCTTGTATTTTTACATAAGCACGATATTTCATATCCTGCTCATCTTTAATATTTTTTTCCAGTAATTTAATTTGATTTCTTAAAGACTGGCACTCGTTATTTTTATCTATTAACAAACGTCTTAATTCTTCTTCAAGAGTGTTATTTAAGGTTGATACATCAGACATTATTTTTCCTCGAAAATTATTTTTTGCAACAAATCTGTTACAAAGTTATTTAACAAAACTTCGCTGTGACCGGCTTCTATTGTGATATTTTCAGTGTTTTTAAAACCTGATGGTGTTGCACTTTGACTGTCAACTGTAATCATTCCGTCATTTGCTTTACCGCCTAATCCAGCAACTGGATTAGCACCTCTATTACATACAATATTTGTGTGTTTCCCATTAAAGTTTTTTTCCTGTAGTAACGCCAGTACTTCAGCACCTGGTTTTGTGTTTTGAAATACTTTAGCATTTCTCCAAAAATAACCGAATATTCTGGCTACAGGTGTACCTTGCCACGGTGTTGCTATTGTTACTAAATGTTTAACACGTTTTGGATAAACACTTGCATACCAACTAGCAATTAAACCGCCAAAACTATGGCCTACAATCACAACAGGCTCTTTTCCGAATTCTCTTTCTTTTTTAATTCTAAGTATTTCTACTATATCAAAAGGATCATCTTCCATATCATAAGCAGGAGCAATAAATGGGTGTTCAGGCATTTTTAATGTATAATAATTAAAATTTTCTGGACTAGCATTTGCTCCATGTAAGTAAACCACATTTTTCATATCCTTATTATACATGTTAATATTTATTTGTCAAGCAATTATAACTAGTTTTAACGAATATGATAAATAACAATATGGCAACAATATTCAGAGGATTTAGTACAGTAGACAATGTTAGGGCACCTTATGGACTCTATGATGATGAACTTATTAAAAGAGATCTATTAAATGAGTTTCAAACAAGAAAAGGTGAAAGATTAATGAGGCCTAATTTTGGAAGTGTTATTCATGATTTACTAATGGAACCAGAAGATACATTTACTGATACAGAAATAGAAGAAGATATCCGTAGAATAATAGATAAAGATCCTAGAGTAGGTGTTAAAGACATAATTATATATAGTGCAGATCATACTATAAGGGCAGAAGTAATTTTAAATTATATTAGGTCTTCAAACGATGACATACTATTTTTAGAATTTATTTCTAATACAGAGAATTTATAATGGCATATTCAGAAAGACAAAATAATTTATTTGCCGCAGAAGATTGGAAAATTGCTTACAAGGCCTTCTCCAATGTAGATTTTACATCTTATGATTTTAATACATTAAGACTTGCAATGGTAAATTATATTAGAAATAATTTTCCAGAAAATTTTAACGATTATATAGAAAGTTCAGAATTTATTGCAATAATAGAACTTATTGCATTTGTATCACAATCTTTAGCATTTAGAATGGATATGAACAGCAGGGAGAATTTTTTAGAAACTGCTGAAAGAAGAGATAGTGTTTTTAAACTTGCAAGAATGTTAGGATATTCTCCTAGGAGAAATGTTCCAGCATCAGGTTTAGCAAAAATTGACTCTGTACAAACAAATGAACCTATACGAGATAGTTTAGGTAATAATTTAGGAAATAAGGCTATATTTTGGGGAGATACAAATAACCCAGATGCATATGAACAATTTATTACTGTTTTAAATGCTACGTTTAGTAATACTAATAGATTTACTTCACCATCGAAAAGTGGAACTGTGAATGGTATTAAAACAGAAGTTTACAGAATTTTAAAACAATTATCAGCAGGACAATCGTTTCCATTTTCAGTATCTACGTCAGGAGCAGAAAGAAGTTTCGAAGTTGTTGATGCAGATTTTGTGGACGGTTCATATTTTTATGAAAGGCATCCTGATCCTGTAAATAGTTTTGGTGTTATATACAGAAACGACGGTGCTGGTATTGAAAGTAATAATTCAGGATTTTTTGTATTACTAAAGCAAGGGATATTAGATTCACAAACTTTTAACTTTACAGCACCAATACCAAGTAGAACACAAGATATTACTGTAAACAATATTAATCAAACAGACTTTTGGCTACAAGAAATTAGACCAACAGGAACTGTTGTTAGCAAATGGACACAGATTCCAAATACTGTAGGTCAAACTGTAAACTTTAATGCTCAACAGGCAAACACAAGAAATCTTTATGCTGTAGAAAGTTTATTTGGAGATCAAGTTAGGCTCAAATTTACAGATGGTAATTTTGGAAGAATACCTACTGGAATATACAGAGCATGGTTTAGAAGTAGTGATAATGAAAATTATATTATACAACCTGAAGAATTAAGACGTAAAACAGTAACAATACCTTACGTTAATAAAGACGGAAATAATTTTAGGCTAACTTTAACATTCAGTCTTCAATCTGCAATTAATAATGGATTACCTACCGAGAGTATTTCCAATATTAAAAAGAATGCGTCTCAAGTTTATTATACACAAAACAGAATGGTTAGTGCCCAAGATTACAATGTATTTCCATTTAGTAAAAGCAGTAACATACAAAAACTTAAAGCAGTAAATAAAACTCATGCTGGACATAGTAGATACATTGATATAAATGATCCTACAGGCACAATACAAAATATAGAACTTTTTGGTGATGATGGATATCTTTATAAAGATTATAAAGAGTATAGCACAACTACTAAGATAAGTCCTAATAATACAGCAAATAATTTTGTAGAAACCACTTTGCCTTTAATTTTAAGAAATCAAGGCCTTAATAACTTTATATATGAAACTTCTAGAAAAAAATGGAAGGCGTATAAAAATAATTCGTTTGATTTGGAAAGTTTAGATATTACATGGAGACCTTTACCAGTAGCAAGTATTGGAAACACAGGGTATATGACAGAAACTTCTAGTGTAAATTCTGGAGGCTCAGAATCAGTATTAACAAACACTTACGAAACATTTAAACAAATACAACAAAATAATTTTATAAAATTTGTAAATCCTGATAATGTTGCAGACTATAAATGGGTAAGAATAACAAAAGAATCAAACGCAGGACTTTTAACAAGTGGATTGAGTACTGCAACAGGTCCGTGGACATTAAGTGCAGAAGTTCCAAGCGGTTGGAAAGCACATGAAGTAATTGTTACTTTAAGGAAAAAGTTACAAGGTACAGAAGTATCCTCAGTACAAAGCCAGATTGAAAATAAAAAAACATTTGGTTTAGGTTATAATCCAACGTTTGTAAGTTCTAATTTATTAGCAGATACTTTTTATGTAATAGAAAATGAAAACTTAGACAAAACAAACCCATATGATGTTATAGATACTGGTAAAACTTTAGGTACACCTATAGACAGTAGTTGGATAATATTGTTTACATTTGTACCGATAGATGAAAACTCTTACAAATATGAAATTAAAGTAAGAGGGGAAGACTATATTATACAAAGCAATAGCGAAATAAAATTTTATAATATTAATAATGTAAAAGTTGTAGACAGCAGTAATAAATCCAATATGGATAAAATTAGTGTTACAACATTAAACAATAAACCAGGAAGTAAAGAAAGATTTAGATGGTATAATAGCAATCCAGGAGTAGACAATCTTGGAGATTCATGGTATAGTGAAGAAACAGGAGCATTTACAATTCCTACATCAAGTTCTTATAGCATTGGATTGCCTCTAAGATCAAGAGATACTAAATGGTTCGATGTAGGATTTAGTTGGGAGAGTAATTTTGGAATCTTAAGAGTTCCTAATTCAGGTCTTAAAGCAGATGTAATTTCTTTAAATACTTTTGTAAACGATGCATCTATTTCAGTAAACACATTTTATGATGATGGCACAGCGGCCGCACTTACAAGTAATGTAACAGTAGCGAACAATTTAGGCAGAATTTCAAAGATTCCAGGAAATATTACTATACCATTTACAAATACAACATTTGGATATAACATTATTAACAGCGAAGGTAATGTAATGTATAAGCAATACAATACAGGTACAAGCACTATAGAAATATTCCATGCTAATAATACAGGTGTTACACATAGTTTTGGCGTAGATGGTGCCACACACAACGCAAGTTCTTTAGGAAGACTTATATTATCAAATGTTGATGTAACAGCAGAAACAGGTAATTTAATTTATACAGATTTAGAAAATCAAAATTATTTATTTGCTACAGATTCTAGTGGGCAAACATTTACAGATAAAATTGTAGTAGATTACGAAACTTTTAAAGAAAGACTTACACAAAATATAGATTGGCATATTACAGGAACTGTTAGACAGCCAGATGGATATACAGATGCATCTAAAGTCATAGTTGCACCATTTGATAGTGACAATGACTTAGTACCAGACAGGCCTTTACAATTTGAAGAATTTGTTGATAGCAATGATTTAGTTTACTTTGAGCAATTTACAGATTTTGATGGCTACACATATGAAAAACCATCTAAAGGAGAAATTTTAGATTTCCGTGGTGAAACAGAATTAGTTAGAGACGATTCAAGTGATACAATAAGTAATGGTTCATATAATAATCCAGTATCATTTTTAACAACTTCCTGGATAGTTGTTGACACCTACGATATGGTTATAACATATCTACAAAATGACACAGGTAAGTTAAAGGGTATTAAAGTTTATTGTGTAGAAGACGGAAAAGTACATTTAATGACACCTAATAGCACAAATACTAGTCAAATAAGGCCTGTAGAAACCACAAAATTTAGTGTCAAACAAGGAAGAGGCGAAACACAAAATACCCTTTTACCTGAACAATTACCAATGGTTTTTAAATGGGATCATATAGCAGATAAAGATGTAAGAGTAGATCCTAGTATTAGTAACGTAGTTGAAATGACAATTTTAACAAAAACATATTATAACCAAATTTTAAAATTTATAAATGTGCCTGGTAGTGCATTTCCTTTAGCACCTACATCAAATAACTTAGCCGCACAATTTGAAAGTTTAAATGAATTTAAAAGTGCAAGTGATAGTATAATTTACAAGAGCGGAGAATTTAGAAGATTATTTGGTGCTGATGCGGAAGCAGATTTACAAGCAAAATTTAGAGTAGTTAAACTTAACAGTAATACAAGCGATAATGAAATAAAATCAAAAATTATTACTGCTATTAATAGATATTTTGACGCAAATAATTGGGACTTTGGAGAAACTTTTTACTTTACTGAATTAAGTTCATTTATACATCAGCAAATGGAAGGTATGATAGGAAGTATTGTAATTATTCCAAAAACAAGCAGAGCCCAATTTGGTGATCTATTTAGTGTTAAGCCAGAAGCAAATGAACTATTCATTAGTACAGCAAAAGTAACAGATATAGAAATAGTAAGTAAACTTTCTAGAACAACTTTAGAAATAGAAGATACATCAAGTGTAAATGTGGCAAATGATGCCACAAATACTGCAGGGCCATATGCTATTAATGGATACTATCCATTATATGCTGACGAAACAATATCTAATGCGGCATCTCCAACAGGCTCAAGCCATATACATAAATTTTATGGCCAAGTATTTTACATGCCAGATGGCTTAGTACATAATAAGACACAATTCCATGGAAACTATACTGGAGATAGCACAACTTTAAATGCAACAAGTGGCTCATCAAGCAGTAGCTCTTCAAGTAGCAGTTCATCTTCAAGTTATGGTGGTAGCGGTACTTCCGGCAGTGGAGGCTCTGGTGGAGGAGGCTCTGGCGGTGGAGGTTCTGGTGGCGGTGGCGGTGGCTACGGCTATTAAAAGGTAAAAATTTATGGCTGAAAAACTTTTTAAAAAATTGCCTGGAGTTTTGCAGACAACTGCAAATAAAAATTTCTTTGACAGTACTGTAGAGCAACTTTTTAGTCCTGCAAACGTTGAGGTAATTAATGGTTATATTGGTACACAAAAATCAGAAGATTACAATGTGCAAGGAGCATTTTTAAGAGAAAGTACTGCTAACAGACTACATTACTCATTATCTCCTGCTTTAAATACAATAAATCCAGTATCAGGAGTAAGCCAAGATTTTATATTTTATGACGAATTAGTTGACACATTAAAAGTTAGTGGTGTAAACACAGAAAATCATAATAAAATTTTTAGTACAGATTATCAAACATTTTTACCACCTATAGACATAGACAAATTTGTAAATTATCAGGAATATTATTGGAGTAATAATGATCTTGATGCTATTTTAGTATCAGGAACTTTGGAGAATCCAATAGATATAGATATTGATGTTGTAGGAAAGAAAAACTTTACATCACCAAATAATATTACACTTAAAAATGGCATGTGTATTTCTTTTTCAGGAGAGTTTGTCATACCTCAAAATAAAACAGGAATAGATTTCTATGTAGAAGGAGTTGGTAAGTCTATACAACTTATACCCAAAATACAAAATGTTGCTACAGGATATTCTACAGCAACATTAACAACCTGGGATAACACTATTTTTACTGAACTAGATAGTAATGTTAAACATACTGCAGGTAATATTATAAGTGTTAATATAGACAATGCAGGTAAAGGATATTTAGATCCTGTCGTTCAATTTACAGGTGCTAACACAACACTTGCAACAGCAACAGCAAATAATAATATTTCAGGTGCTGTTACAGATGTTACAGTGACAGCAAACGGATTAGGATATAGTGCACCAATTGGTATTATAGTTACAAGTACGTCAGTAAGTACTGGTTTCGATGCTGGAAACACATTAGTATCAGTTTTAAATGAAGATCAGTCAACAAGTTTAACGCCCTATAATAAAATTACAATAAATGACAGCAGTAATATTTTTATAAATCAGGAAGTAATTGTAAATAATGAAAGAACTAGTGTTACAAGTTTGTCAAATGGATCTATAATTTCCATAAACAATATTACAAATGGATTTGATTCAAACAGAACAGCAGGTACTTATACAGTTTCTGGTTCTAGTGGAGGATCAGGTACTGCACAAAACTTTAGTGTTACTGTACATAGCGAATCCAAAATACAAAATTTTATAAATGTAAACGATCAAAAATCTACCTGGAGCAGTAATGCAACAATATTAAATGCAAGAACTAGTATTACAAAAACTGGTCTTGCTACAACAGGCGGTACTGGTTCAGGAGCAACAATCGATGTAGTTTACAATGCAGATGCAAACATCACTATTAGTGTAAATAATCCTGGACTAGGATATCGTAGAGGAGATACTCTTACAGTAGCAGGAAATCTTATAGATGGCGTAAGTGGACCGAACTTAACATTCGATGTCTTAGAAGTAGAAAAGCCATTAGGTATAACAACTTTAGGAAATATTACATCTTCAGGATCTCCTGTAGATGGAAATTATCTTATAGACTTATCAAATAGTGTTGTATTGGGTAATATTTCCACATCTGGTTCAGGTAAAGATGCTATTTTTAATGTTACTGTAAGTTCAGGAAATGCTACAATAGTTATTGAAGATGGTGGTATAGATTTTGTAGAAGGCGACAATGTAGTAATTAATGGAAATGTAATCAATTCTAGTGCTACAAGTAATATTAGTTTTACAGTGGATAATGTTATCGCACCAGGCGATACTACAATAGATATTTTAAATGGCGGTACAGGACATGCTGTAGGCGACACTATAACCATAACAGATGCAGATTTAGGTAATGGCGGCGGAACTAATCTTAGTTTTGGCATAGCAAGATCTGGTGACGTTTTAGGATTAGCAGACAGTATAAATCTAGATCAAGGTTCAAATTTAAGTGTACAATTTATTGCTAGTGGATTTGAGGCAACTGTTAGAACAGACATGTATAACTTTACATCTAATTCCAGTGGTACTTTTACAACTGGTGTGTCATCAATGGCACTTGCTGGTGTAGATCCTAATACAGGAGATTTTTATCTTGGAGGTAATCCAGACAATGCATTAAATTATGGTTGGGATTTAGATGAAGATGGAGACGGCACAGGAGATGCTGTTTGGGGAGGAAGAACTTCACAAGCAAATCCAGATTATAATGTAATGCAAAGAGGCGCCAAAAATAGGAATATCTGGAGTAGGGTAAACTTCTGGCATCATAAACAAAATTATTTAGATGCAAATGTTAGTGTTCCTGAAAAACAATACAGAGCAATAAGACCTATTATAGAATTTAGTAACGATTTAGAACTTTACAATCATGGTACTAACTTTATTGGGGAAATATTGGTTGTAGAAAAAACTAGAACCATTAGTGATTTAAATGGTGCTCCTGTAAGTATTTTAGTAGATGGTTCTCCCCTAGCCGTAGGTGCAACATTAATTTTCCCAAACGAATCAGTAACTAATTCTAAATTTGTTTACAAAGTAAGCCATAGTAATTCTGCAATACAACTTAATAAAGTTGGTGACCCAAATCTAAATCCTGCAGGTGCTGAGCAAGGCGATGGAAATTTTGTTCCACTAGAATTTAAGGAAGGCGATGTAGTAAATGTAAAAGCAGGTGAAACAACAATAGGTACTGAATGGTATTTTACAGACGGAAAACTTTTACAAGCACAGGAAAAAACTAAATTACATCAGGCTCCTTTATTTAATCTTTATAATGATTCAGAAAACTACTTAGGAGATACTGATGTTTATGACGGCACAAATTTTGCAGGAAACAAAATTTTTAATTATAAAGTAGGCACAGGAATAAACGATAATATATTAGGATTTCCATTATCATACAAACAATATTACAGTAGTAGTGAAATACAGTTTGAAAATTGTTTAGAAACAAACAGAACCATTTATACTGAAAATGGAAGTAAAACAGAAGTACCTGGTTACTATTACTACAAAACAACAGAAGGAAAATATCATAATAATTGGTTAAGCAGTAATGAAAAATATAAGCAACCTATCAAAACATATTATTATATTGACAGATTTGATGTAAATGATCAAAATTTAATTTACTTCGTTGGTTGTTTACCAGATGTAAAACTAGGAAGTCCAAGTGGTTATGACATAGTTGTTGAAAGAAATGGCAAAATAGTTTCAGATTACACCTATACAGAAAGAGGTTTAATTAAATTTAATAGTTTTACATTTGAAGAAAATGATGTTATAGAGGTTACTGCATACAGTAAAACTGGTCTTATTAGTGAAAGAAGCATTAGTAAATATGAAATACCTATATCTTGGGATAGAAATACTGAAAAATTAGACATATCAAATATTTCTGAACCAGAATACCTAACACATTTTTCTAATTACATGAAATATACTCAAGACTTTAGTGGTGAAAGTTTAGGATCTAATAATTTTAAAGATTTACAAAAAACTACAAGTAGTGCAACAGATATAATTAAAACTGATGAAAATTTAATTTTAGGAGCATTTTTATTAGGCAATAAACCTCATAATATTCTAGATGCAATAGAATTTAATCACAAAGAGTATATAAGGTATAAAAATAGATTAAAATCAGAAATAACAAAATATTTAGATACAGTTAATCCAGATGATTACTCTAATGAATTTATACTTGAAAAAGTTTTAAGAAATGTAATTGCATATAGTTTAGGAAACGATGTATTTCAACAAAGTTATGTAATACCATTTGGTGATAATTATATTACGGAAGAAAAAATAATAAATTCTCTTAATGATACGTCTTACACTTTAAATAATTATAAAGACTTTACATTTTTAGAAAATACAGTACAAGTTTATAAAAAACGTGGTACAGAAGTTTCTTTGTTAGATATAGACAAAGATTATACCTTAACTTCTAATACTACTGCTAAAACAAATATTATTGAACCTACTTCTACATGTGATTTACAATTAGCAGACATTTTAATATATAAAATTTATGATAAAGAAAGAGATAGTGCAGAATGTCCTCCAACACCAAGTTTTTTAGGGTTATATCCACTATTTGAGCCAGAAATAATTACTGATAGTTCTTTTGATGAACCAATAGAAGTACTTATAGGGCATGATGGCAGTAAAACAGCAACAAAAGGCAACAGAGAAGACCAAATATTACTAGAATTTGAAAAAAGAATATTTAATAGTGCTAAAAAAGAATTTAGACAAGCAAATAGTTTACCAGGTTTAAGTGTTTTTGATGTAAGAGCAGGTAAATTTAGAGAAGACTACTTATCACATAGTGAATGGTATGATCTAATGAGAGCAAACTTTACATCTTGGTCAGTAGAAAACAAAGTTGACTTTGTTAAGAATGAATTTTACGATAATAATAAAGAATTTACTTGGAACTACAGAGGAGACACAAACATACCTGGATATTGGAGAGGTTGGTACGAATTTTATTACGATACTGTTAAACCTCATCTGTGTCCTTGGGAAATGTTAGGATTTTTTGAGAAACCTTCATGGTGGGATAGCCAATATATTACAAATACATATACAAATTATGGCAGTAATAATACACCTATGTGGGAAGACATAGAAGATGGCTTAATTAGACAAGGACCTAGAGAAAATTTATCAGATAATGCATATAAAACAAAAAATAAGTTTGCAAGACCTGGATTAAAAAATCTTTTACCTGTAGACAGTAATGCAACATTAAAAAGTCCTTATAATATTGAGTCCACTGGCTCTACAACTAGAACTGAAGCATATACAAATACTATAGGAAACACTAGTTTAGGATATAGCACAACAAGTTACTTAAATGTTGATGGAGTAAACGTAAGATTTGACTCTTCTAATGTTTATGTAAGTAATAAAAATTTACCCAACTATAATTTAAGTAAAATTGATACAACTGAGGGTACATTACCTTGGAAAGCACTAGAATTTGTTTATGCTATACCCAGAGTAAATTTAAATATTATTACAGAAAGTAATACATCACTAAATTCAGACAGGATAGGTGTTTTAGTAAATGGTTTAACATTACATAATATTAACAGCGGCACAACATTTAATAATCAAGGCAATTGGACTTACAATACTGGATTTTTACAAAAAACAAATAGAAGTAATGGCTTTATAAGTGCAACCGATTCATCAGGTGTTGTAACTACAACAGTACCAACATCTGATATGAGTAACTCTACAGTATGGGGTAATAGTTCAACACACTCAGGTATTGTTGGTTGGGCATTCGATGGATTACCAATATATGGCCCATATGGTTATACATCTTATTATTCTAATGGAATTATTAATAACAATAGTATAACAAATGTTAAAAGTAGTTTTGAATTGAAACCAGGGTCTAGAAGTTCACATCCAAATGGTGCACATACAGGATTATTTTTAGAAGATTATCAATATAGTGCTAGTTTGGCTAGTCAACCAGGTAGAACAGGCAAATTTAACACAAGATACGGTGTTACGCCTGAGTCACCTAGCACACCTATAAGATTTTATGTAGTAACCATAGATGATAATGACGAACCTATGTTCCCTTATGCAGTAGGAGGTGGCACAACTAGTGATAACACTTACAATGGTAGTTATTTTGCAACACCTTTAGATGTTACCAATAATAACAAAGGCACAATAACACAACCTGCAAGTATTACTGGAGCAGTATCTAGTTCTTTTGATGTTACACTTGAAAATAAACCAGATGACTTAGACAAAGAGTGGAGATTTGGGGATGGTGCGCCTGTAGAAAATGCTTGGAAGTATAGTTCTTCGTATCCATTTGCAATAGTTAATGCTTTAATGTTATCAAAGCCAGGTAAATTTGCTACGGTATTTGCAGATCCTATAAGACAGGTTAATTCTAAATTAGGTGGCATAGCAACTATAGATGTAAGCACACGAATAACTTGGAAATTTAATAATGCAAATAATTTTGTAATACATGGTAGTTCTGATGACGATAATTTATTTTTAACTAATATAGGCTATACACAATTTATAAAAAGTTGGCTTGGTTATCAAAATTATAGTATAGGCGGTGCATTTACAAATGAATTATATAGTATTAATACAAAATTAAGCCACAGAATGGCAGGATTTGTTGATAAAGACACAGCAACAATTAAATCAGACCAATACAGTACTACAGGTAATGCAACTAGTTTAATTATACCTACAGAAAATACAGATATTACTATACATGATAGTGGATACAAAACTAGAAACAATTACACAGGCGTAATTATTGAAAAAGTTACAAATGGATTTAAAGTAAAAGGCTTTGATACAAAACTTTCGTATTTTAATATTTTAGAAAGTGACAAATTAGGTCCAGTACAAAGTATAGAAAGAGGTGGAACTCCTGCAGATTTTGTAAACTGGGCTGTAAATAAATCTTATCCATTTAATACTATTGTTCAACATTTAGGTGTTTATTATCAAGCAAAAGACGATGTACCAGCAAGTGATAGTTTTATAAACACTCAATGGAACAGATTACCTGCTTTACCACAAATTAATGGTGTGAAAGGACTTTTTTACCAAGAGTCTACAGGTATAATTAAAAAAATTGACTACAATAAAGAATTTACAACAGCACAAGAAGTATTTGACTTACTTATTAGTATTGGAAGATATCAAGAATCTATAGGCTATAATTTTGGCGACTATGATGACAGCATAAATGCGGTAAAAGACTGGTTATACTCAGCAGAGCAATTTTTATTCTTTGTTTCAGGTGGTTGGGAAATAGGAAATACATTAGAATTATCTCCAGGCTCAAGAAAAATTATGTTCAGTAAGCCTACAGAATTTGTTTCTGAAGTCAAACGTGTAGATAAAGACCAATTTAGCATTTTAGATCAAGATGGTAAAGCAATTAATCCTAAAGAATGTGAAATCACTAGGGACGGAAATAAATTTGAAATTGTACCTCCATTAGGCAAACAAATTTATAGTATTACATTATACACAAAACAAATAGAACATGTATTAAGCCTAGACAGTATTACTGCATTTAATGATACAATTTATAACAATTTGTATAATCAAAAATTAGAACGGTTATTTATAAAGGGTAAACGTACTTTAGGATGGGAAGGAAGATTAAGTTCTGAAGGATTTGTTATAGACGGAGGGGAGTTACAGCCTAATTTAGATAATATTACATCTACTATGAGAGAATATCATAGACTTGGATTTATTCCTGTAGACAAACAAGTATATAATGTATCAAGAGCATTAATTGGATTTGAGAACAAACCATATTTAACAGAATTAGGGATTGTTGATGATGATCAAGTAGAGTTCTATAAAGGAATGATACAAAGTAAAGGTACTTTAGACTCAATTGGTAAAATTTTAAACAGTAATGCTATAGTTCAAGGTAATGTAAACATTTATGACGAGTGGGCATTAAAGGCAGGCTCATTTGGTGATTTAGATAATAATCAAAGTATAGAATTAAGACTAGAAAAACAAGAAATTGCACAAGACCCACAATTAGTTAAATTAGAATTTCCAGAAGACATAACAGGTATTGTTAAGGAAATTGTTATAACAGAAAGAAATACAAATTATTTTGAAGTGCCTGAGATAGAAATATCAGCACCTACTGTTGATCCTAAAAAACAAGCAAATGCAGTTGCAAGTTTAAAAACAGATGGTACAATAGATGCTATTACAATAACAGAACAAGGTTCAGGTTATGAAGAAGGTAATACATCACTTACAGTTTTAACATCTAATTTAAATGTTTCTAAAAATACAACTACATTTAATTATGTAAGTGCATTAAGTAGTGCTAACTTTCCTGTAGCAAATGTTACAGGAGTAGCAAACATTACAATTATAGACCATTTTGCAAGTAATACATCTGCACAAACAATAGATTTATCAGCAGTAACAGACGTTGCTAATATTGTAACAGCAATTAATAATAATGGTGTAACAAATGCAAATATTTCAGCCACAGCAATACAAGATGGCTCTAATACTATACAACATGTTTTACAAATAAATGGTAGCGACTTTACATTAGGCGGTTCAGGACTAGCAAATTTAAATATTACAGGTGCAAGATATCAACCAAGGCAAAGATATGGAATAATTACTGCAAACAATACAGTAGTTAGTGATGTTGTTGTTGCAGTAGATAATACAAATGTACCAAGAACAGAAGGAAACGTAACATATTGGGAGTACGATGCAGGAGACAGATTCCAATTTACAACATCAACATTAACAACATCAGGAAGTTTTGATGTAGATATTTCTTCCCTAACAGGAATACTTAATAGCAGTAGTGTACTTGCAGATGAAAATATAACTTTAGTAGAAGGCCAGTATCCTTATGTTGAAGTTTATATTAATGGTAACAAGTTAGAAAATACTACTAGTCAATCTCAGTATAGTGTACCTAATAATACAACAGTCAGAATATCTGACGTTACAAATTTACAGGAAGGAAATATTTCTCCTAACGCAAACATTTACATAGTAGAAAAAGCCACTGTAGACTTCACAGATAGTTATCAAGGAGATGTACCTGCAAGTAATTTATTAATTAAGGTACAAAATAATGAAGGCTTTAGTGTACAATTAGGTAGTAAACGTATATTTGACATTACACCAGATATTAAAAACGATGAAATTATATCTATAGACATAGATGACAAAAACAGATTCCTTAAAAAACCAAGTGGTATTAGAACAAATCAAATATGGCCTTCATCATCAAATGTAGATTACACTGGATTAAAGGACCCTGATTATAGAAAATTGCCTAATGCAGGTTATGTAGAGAGAAATTTTGTAAATTATCAATCATTTGGTGTTATAGACTTACCGCAACTGTTTAATAACGATAGAATATTTAAACCAAGTGCAAATAATCTTATACATGTTGCTAAAAGTGAAAACGATGATTGGAATGTTTATAAATTAAGAGAGCCACAAGATTTAGGTGTAACATTTATAGAGCAAGAAGGTATAGACGATACAGCATACTTGTACACCACTGTAGACTTATTTAATTATGTAGACAGCAATCAACTTCAACAAGAAGATCTATCAAGATATTTAGATTATACATTAATTTTAAAAAATGCAGAAATATCTGATAATGTTGTTTTATGGACAAACCAGGAAGTTGTAGACAAAAAATCTGCACTTATAAAAAACTTTGGTGCAATAAGTATTATACAATCTAATGTTGATACAGTTGGTGTAAGTAACACATCTCCATTCTATAATGAGTTTACAGCAATAGCACCAGCACCTAGAAGTAAATTTGTAGGAGATATAGTAAAAGCAGACGCAAATAATGTTGTTACAATGTCTACTGAAATTACTACTATTAAAAATGGTGATCAGATTGAATTACTTGATATGGGTAACACAAACACAACCCATAATGCAACAAGTTTACAGCATCTGGATACTGCAAATGCAACTAGTGGTTCTGCAGGAGCATTTTATGATAGTAAAATAACAATTACAGCAAGTAATTCTGCAAATGTATCTGGAATAGTTTCTAATTTAACTGAGGTAGAAATTGCATTTACTGGAGCAAATGTTGGAGATTATTCTTCATCAGAAGTTACAAATTTAAGATATGTACCTTCAAATGTTGACTATGCAAATGGAACTTTTGATATACATACAGATGATATAAACTTCCAAAGTTACTTTGGTAACGTGGCTAACAGTACAATTACTGGAGTAACAAATGCAATTTCAAGTGTATCATTTACTGTTTTTGAAAAGAGTAATGTACATTTACAAACAGTAACAGCAAGTAATGTAAACTTAGGTGCAGGTACATTTACATTCTTACAAAGTAATGTAACAGCAAATGCAAGTAATATTTTAGGAAGACTTTTATCTAAAACTAAATTTACAGTAGAAGAACATAATTTCTCAACAGGTGAGATTGTAAAAGTTCTTTCAAATAATATTAGAGGATACTATCAGATTGAAAGTGCAGGTTTAGATACCTTTGTACTAAATGTTCCTTATCATGCAAATTTAAGTAGCACAGGTTTTATACTTACACCAGGTCTACATATAAAAACTTCTGAGGATCATAATATTCCAGTAGACTATAATGGCAAACGTGTAATGATACACCAGGCTGAAAATCCTTACTACAATCAGGTTTACAAAGTTAGTTATGTAAAAAGTAATACAGAGATAGTTTGTGAAGAAGTTTATGCCTGGAATGCCTTAGAAACTGATGTAAGTCCTAGTTATACTGCAACGGTCGACGGTGCTGTAACAAAATCTAATAAAATTAAATTAGATTTAACAAGTGTGCCAAGGCAAATTAACAGAATGATGATTGTTACAGGAAGTGGTATTACAACCAGAGTTACAGTAACAAATATAGATAATGTGTTTAAAACAGGTGAGTTTACTGTAGACCAAGAACTAACACTTGCAGATGGTATTACATTAACATTTGAAAAAGAATGTGTAATGACAACATTAGATCATAATGTAGTAAAATTAAACAATACAAGTATTAGGGTAGACGATGTAACTTCGCCACAAGGCATATTAGAATCTATTAACAAGACACAAGCAATAAAAAGTGGTGTAATTAATACTACAGGCAATAACTTTGGATTAGGAATACCAATGCTTAAAAGACCTGTTATGCCAGATGGTACACCTTACAGTAGTTTTGCAGGTAAATCTCCTTATGTTAGAAGTGAAGGACTAAGTGAAGAAATTACAAGAGGCCTAACTAAATCAGGACATATAAAGATAAATTCAGATACCAGTGGATATAAACCATTTCAGAAAGGAACTGTAACAACTAATGTAACAAACAGATATGGAGATGAAACTTATCCTTCATTAGGAAGAGGACATCAATCAACAATTAACAATTATTTAGGACAACCCAGTTACTATGGTGCAGGTGGAGACATAATTAAAGACAATGAAAGAGGTCAACAATATGCTAAAAGCACAGGAGCAGTAATTGATATACCTGTGTTCTCTCCTGATGTTAAAAACACAAATTTAAATTCTGGTAGAGATACATTTACACCAATTTTTACAGGACAGGCTTTAGAAGATGCACCAGATAAAAGGTGTGGTCCCGATGCATGTGCTACTAGAAATTTCAGAGGTAAGCCATTAAATGAAGTAAAAGGTAGTGGACCAATTAATTGGGGTGTTACAAATTTTGCTATACAAAATTCAGGTAGCATAACAGTTAGTGGTACTATATCAGGTAGTGGCCATGGTAAAAGAAAATGGACCAGTGAATATTCTGGATACTACAGTCCTGCAGGACAAGTTGGTGGAGACGGCGATGGTGGTTTAACAAGACGTGCAATAGCAGGTGCTAAAACTTGGTCAGATAATGGTAGCACTCAATCCTTTAACATACCTATAAAAGTTACTGAAGGAGGTATAATTTACATTCATGCTTATCAAGAAGGTAAAAGAAGTTACAGCACATCTCAAGTAAGTGTCGCAACAACAAGTGGTAATGTAACAATAGATAAAACATCTGTATCAGCAAAATATATTGGCAGAGCAGGAGAAGGACAGATAACTGGAGGTTCGTCAGGTGTTATAAGAGTAGCCATGGAGGCTGGTTCAGAAATAATGGTCACAGGTACCTCAAAAGGTGGCGGTAATCACTGGCATGCTATGGAAATGCATGTATCTGGTAGTAGAACTGGACTAAGCAAGTTAAGTGAAAGAATAGAAAATGCAAACAACAACTCAGGATCAGGAACACCAGCAGGTGTTGGCAATGGTGATTTTACAATACATCATTACAGTGATGAAAAAGGTGTTAGGGAAATAGAAGAGTTTTATTTTGAAACACCAGGCTCTGGTACATCAGTAATATTATTTGAACATTACAGTGGTTATGATGCAATACAAGTATTCCAAGGACAAAGCAAAGGAAATTATAATACCCAGCCTATTGCAGAAAGTGATTCAAGCCAATTGCGTAGATTAACTAATAATGAAAGACAAGAATTAAAAAATCAATTTGCTGTAAATACAGGCGGCGTAATGACTGGTTCAGGAAATTATGCAAATATAGATTATGATAACCATAATTTAGGACCACCTACAAAAGCAAGTCCTCATGTAGGAGGTAAACAAATTGCAGTCGCTTATGCAGGTGCATTAGAGTTTAGTATAGATTCAACACTAGGTACTCATATTATGGTAAGAATACCTAAAAACAGTTATGTATTTGACCATATTATAAAATTACCAAATGGTACACCTCCGCCAGATGATCCAGGACAAGATCCTAATCCAGTAGTACCATGTGGCCAAAATGCATCTATACCTTCAGGTCCAGGCGATACTACAACACAACCACCAGGCAGTAATACTACTGGTACAAGTGGCAGTAGTAGTAATACAAATACTGGAGGTAGTAATAATTCAGGTTCAACAACTCCAGTTAATAATCCTGGAGGAGCCGGTGCTGGTAGTACTGCTAAAAAGTCTAATAGTGGAGGAGAACCTGTAATAGGAAAAAATGCAAATACTCCTATTGCAGTACAACCTCAACAAGTAATGACTAATAATAATGTGTTGCATGTAACTAAAAAACAGTCTATATATAAACTTTTAGGAAGTGGATTAGGATTTGGTGGAAATGCTTTACAAAAAAATAATTACTCTGTACAATACCTGGCACAAACTTCAGGATTTTACAGACCTCCAATGACAGGATTAGGATTTATTCCTAGCATATTTAGGAAAACAGTTAAAACAGTATCAAGTACAAATTTTGGTGTACCTATTTCATTAGCATCAGGAAGATATGTTAATAACCAAGTGCAAAAAATAAGTGGTGGTTTTGTTGTACCTCTTGCACAAAGACTAACAACAAACATACCTTTAAATAGTAGACCACTAAGAAATATAGATGCACAAGAATTACCATACTATAATGTTTTAGATGCAAACACATCAGCATTTGATAAAGGCGGAATGTTCCATAAATTTATGCCACAAAAAATTAATGGAGATTATAATTTAGGAAATGGAACATATTTGGATATTACAGGTGCTACTTTGACTGGTGCGGATATGGGATTCGGACTAGGCGAGTTACTGTTTTATACGCAACCATATAACGGAATAGGTATAGATGACGATGCACCAGTAGATACAATGCCTATAAGTCCTCCTGAAACTATTGCTGAGGGTCCTGTAGTAATGGACGATCCTGATATTAGATACAACCCTAATATGCAGATTACTTTACAGCCTAAAATTGGAAATCAAAATGGTGGCCCTATAATTACCGTACCACTATATAAACCTAAACCAGGACATACTATAGACTTAAATAATATTGCAGGATTAGACCCTGAAGATACTATCAGTATTAATGGTAGAACTGTTGGGCCTTTTAAAGGAACAAGCCAAAGTGCAATTATGCATGCCATAAATTGTATAGACGCAACAGGATTTGAGGCATTCCCTATAGGAACAGACCATGTAAGAATTAGTAGTTGTAGTAATGTGCCTTTAACAATTAAAGAAGGTTGTTCAGGTGGCACTTATAAGGAAGTTTTAGATTTTCATATAAACAGATCCTTTACAGACCAGGAAGTCAGTAATACAGCCGTAATAGGTGCTACAACAAATATTTTAGATGCGAATGGTAGTATAGTAGATACTGCTGTGTCATATCCATATTTAGATGTAGATGGCGGTATAATAGGCTTTGCTAACTCAACAGCATCTTCAGGTACAGTATTATCTAGTAGAGTAGTTAGCACAGGAGGTAGTGGATATGCAATAGGCGACAGACTAAGATTGCTAGGTGGTACACCTATTAAAGATCCTTTTACAGGTGTAGCAGAAATATGTGTTAAAAATCCTGGAGCAGGTTATAGTTTACCTGAAAATATAGTTGTTACTATTGGAGACGGTTCTACACCTGGAAGGAATGCCACTGTAAGTAAAGTAATTTTTGACTCAAATAATGGTATAGAAAAAGTTGTATTAGCAAGTGGAGGTGAAGAATATGATATAAATAGACCTCCTAAAGTTACAATTCAGGATTTAGGGCAAATAGGTGTTCCTACTACATACTCTAATGCATTAAGTAGAGGAGATTTAATAAGATGGGAAGACCATGGAATTACTGCATTAGGAAGTATTGGTAGTATAGAAGCAAACATAGTTGCAGGAGAATACTTTATAAATGATGTAGCAACAAATGAAAATGTTAATTTTTCTGCACATTCTGATGAATTAGATAGCCAAAAGGCATCATTTAAAATTACAATAACCGAAACAGACGGTGTTAAATCTGCAAACGTAGACGTTGTAAGTGCAGGAAATTATTGGGAAGTTGGACAAACATTTGCTGTTAAGGCCAAAGCATTTAATAATGTAGAGGGTGCAGACTTTACTTTTAATGTTGCCGCAACATTCCCTAATATGCTATTTTATGGACAACTTACACAAGACTCAACTGATATAAACACATTAGGAAATGCTCTACAACTAGGCATAATTAGTATAAAAAATGGAATATTACAACCACAACAAGCAAAATTGGAAGCAGTTTTAGAAAACGATCCAAAAGCACAAATACCAAGAGTAGCAAAATTTGAAGTTACCAGTGTTGATCCAATTGGAGGCATCACAAGTGTTAAAATTTTAGATAGAGGAATATATAAAGTGTTCCCAAGTGATTTAACAAATGGTTTACCTTTAGAATATGATCATGTTTTACTAGGAGATGAGGCAGGATTTAATGCTGACGGTACAGTATATTCTGGAGGCTCAGGTTTAGGTCAATTTAATCCATTAGATTTATCCTCACTATCATCTCCAGGTGCATACGATCCAATTAACAATAAATTGTTAGGAGGAAGTGGTGCTAGAATATTCTTAACCTCTAGTGAAATACCAGACTGTAGTGAGCCTGGTGGTGCCAAAAGAGCATTAGGTTTACCTGATATTATTTCAGATATAGATGCCGCGGCTGATTTGGCCTCGCAAATACAAGCAGGTATAGGTGATGCTGGTTATGGCCCTGATGACTTCTTAGTAAGAACCGTTCCAATTAATGATGAAGTCTCACAGATTGACATAACAAGTCCTATATTTGATGGTATAGGCATAGACGAATTAACACCTGGTACCTTAGATAAAATAGGTTTACCACCTGGAGATTATAATGTTGCATCACTTTGTATTCAGGCTATAATAGAAACTAGATTAAAAGATGACAATCCTGTTGTGCTTAATAAATTAAACAAACTTGCAGACGATTTAGGATTAGGACTAGATACAGAAGGACCAATAGATGTAATTAAATTACTATGTATTGACACAATTGGTAATAACGATGGAGACAATGGTCAAGATGCTATTAGTATTTTTGGAGACGGTGATGTAACTTTTATAAAGGATCTTTTCCAATATGAGTTAAGAACTCTAACTGGCGATCCTGTAAGTTTACTTAGTACAAATATATCTCAGGAAGCAGATGTACTATATATGGAAAGTCAAAGATATAGTAAAAATACAGACTTAACCAATGCAAATACAAATTATTCAACAATAGATTCTAATGTAAGCAACTATGCAAATATTTGGATCGACAATTACAATGATACAGGAAAATGGGCATACTTGGAAAATGGGACTGTAATTAGAGAACAAGAGGATCTAGTAGATCCTAAATTTGTTGATAAAGTTATCACGTATGATAATGAATCGGGTATTAAGCAACATGATATACATTTGTACGATCCATTTAAAGGTGTGATACCTGGATTTATAGATAACGAAATACATTTTATTGGAGATGACGATCCTGTTGTTTATGATGTCGCTAGAAGCCATTTCTGTGATGATGATTTAATTGGCACAGTTTGGTGGGATACCAGCACAATAAGATATAATTGGTATGAGCAAGGCACAACAAGAGATAGATGGATTAAATGGGGTAGTGCTTTCCCTGGAAGTACAATAAGTTTGTATGAATGGACTAAAACTGATGTACCACCAGATCAATGGAGCATATCGGGTACACCTAGATCTCAATATATTATTAAAGATGAAATGGAACCAGTATCAGGAAAAATTAAATCTTACTATTACTACTGGGTAAGAAACTCTAAAACTATTCCTAATTTTGTTAGAGAAAATTTAAATAGAAAAATAGATACGTTTACTTTAGCCAAGTATCTAGCAGATCCTTTAGGAAATGGTTTAAACTTAATAAGTTTTGTAGACAAAAAATCATTTGTGCTACACAATATTAGTACAATATTAAATGATGATAATGATAACTTACAAATAAACTTTAGTAGGAACAGAAATCCAAACGGTAAAAAACATGATTCCTGGTTACTTGCTAGGCAAAATGATAACAATAGTAAAATACCTCAAGATTTATCAGAAAAAATTATAGACAGTTTATGTGGATTTGATGCAACAGGGTTAGCAGTACCAGACACTAATTTAAGTGAAGTAGAAAAATATGGTGCTAAATTTAGACCTAGACAAACTATGTTTAAAAATGTTAAAAAAGCAAGACGTATTGCTGTAGAATTTATAAATGGTCTGTTTAAAAATATTAAAATGAATTCAGAATTTTTTAATTGGAACGAAACTTTATCTACATCTTCAAATTATTATCACACTGAAAATTGGTATGCTGTTAGAAGAACAAATCCAACAACTAAGCAAAATGAATATTACGATGAAACGTTTAAACCTGTTTATAGAGTGAATAGTACATCAGACTTTAAATCATTAAAAGATTTAATAGATGGATCTATTGTACAAGTTAAAGGCAGTGATTCAGAAAGAAGTAAAATTTACATTTATGATGGTAATGCAGATGTATTTAATTTAATCAGTATAGAAAATGAAATAATACAAATTAAAGATACAGCATTTACAGATAATACCAACACAATGCTTAATAAAGAATTAAGAAGTATTTTAAATATTATTAAAAATAATGCATTTAACAACAGCAATAATTGGAATAATTTATTCTTTAGATTATTAGAATACGCATATAGCGAACAAAGTGGATTAGATTGGGCATTCAAAACTAGTTACGTTTATGTTGAAAAGGAAGAAACAGATCTTATTGAATTTAAAGGATTTAAACCAGATAACTTTGATAAAGTTCTTGAATATATGAACGAAGCAAAACCGTTTACTAGCAAAATTAGAGAGTATAAAGACGGTAAGCAATCACCTATAGAGTTTATAAAAGATCAAATGATAAGCGATTATGATAAGCCACCATATGCTGATCTTGTAACAGGTACTGTTAGAATACTTGATGATAATTCTAATTCAGACCAACAAATATTAGCAAGTAGTAATATGCATAAGCAGTATCATAGTATTTCTAACAAAAGTGAATCACCTATAAGACAAGGAAAAACAACTATAGCATTTGATAGAACAAACTGGCAACCAACACAATTTGAATGGAATCCTAATAATGAAAGTGCAAATTCAAGTATTGCAACAAATATTGCATGGCTTAAATCAGGCAGTAATATAGATGTTGCAGGTGCAGGAAATGTGAGAGCAATAGATAAAATAATAAAATTTGATCCTAATAACATTACAACATTTACAAATGAAATGGAAACATATTTGTCAGGACAAGGCTATGAATTAGGATCTGGTTCTAATGTTACATTAATTAGTAATGCAACTATATTATTTAATGCCATAGAAGCAGGTGGCTTAGATAAAACACTAAACGATGCCAGAAACAAAGTAGGCGGTAATTTTATAGGCGATATATTAGACGCAAATCTGTTTACAAAAGTGGTTGAAGGATATGATCCATCACTAGATTACCAGTCATTCTTTGGATATGATTCAGAAGAATTTGATAGTTTAGCAAGTGACATAAGTGCTGAAGTTATAAATTATTCAGGCACATTTGATAGTTCATTAATTAATTTTAGAAGAAATGATCAAACATTTGAAGGATTTGACGGTGCAACATTTAGCAGAATGCTATATGGAGAAGACAGGCCAGAAGAACTTATACAGATAGACCCTAAAGAAAATTTTGTAATTACTGTAACTACAAGTCCGTATGCTAATGCAAATACTAGCAGTAATATTGTTGTAGCAAATGCACAACAAGTTGTTTACAGAGTGCATAGAGACATGGAAGGCAGTACACAGTTCTTAAGGATAAGAGATAATACTACACTTACTGCAAATTTAACAACAGAAGATAGGACAATAACAGTGGCGAATGCCAGTATTTTACCTAGACCTACTTTAGGAAAACCTGGAGTTTTATGGGTAGAATCAGAAAGAATAACATATAAGGAAAGAGACACATCAAGTAATATAATTAGTGGAATTACAAGAGGAACTAGAGGTACAACGGTACAAGATCATATTGTAACAGATGAATCAGGTGCTACAGTTACAATTAAAGTATATGATGGATCTGAGGATCAAGACTTTACAGATCTTGTTGGACAACCAGAAAGTAATACTTTCTTAGATACAGGTGCTGTTAGTATTACAGATTTTGATAAAGCAAATGCAAGTAGTGTATCAAGCATAATGAAGTTCTTACATGACAAATAATAAAACTAGTTATTAATGAAAGTGATAAATAGTTACATGAGCAAAGATATGAACCAAGAAGTAGATAAAAAAGATACAACATTAGAGAGTCAAACATTAGATAATGTAGGCTTGAACGTTAGTGGGCATATTTTAATTAAAGACAAAGACACAGGCGAAGTTCTTGTTGATAAACGTAATGCTATACACTACGGTAACATGGCATATATAGTAGCACAAGCACTAAATGGATTTAATACAGAAAATGCATTTATAGACAGAATTGCATTTGGTAATGGTGCAACTAGTGTAGATACAGCAGGTAAAATTTTATATAAAACACCTAAAGTAAATGAGGCATACGAAAATTCAGCAGGTTTATACAGCAGAACTTTTGCAAAAAGATTAAATCCTTCAACTTCAGATACTTCAATATCTACGGTTGTAGGCTCCTCACACACAGATATTAAAATAACATGTACATTAGGCTACAATGAGCCTAGTGATGCAGACTTATTTGATACAGCAACAAACAATGAAGGAAATTATGTGTTTGATGAATTGGGTATATTTACATATCCTACAGATGGCAGTAGTATAGATACTAGTACTATGCTTACACATGTTATATTCCACCCTGTACAAAAAAGTCAAAATAGAAAGATAGAAATAGTTTATACTGTAAGGGTTCAGTTAAGTTAGAGGATAAAAAATGGCATATACAATTACAAATTCAGATAATAGTAGGACAATAACAGTCCAAGATACTACTGTCGACACCACCTATGCCTTAAAGTTAATCGGAAGAAATGTATCAGGATATGGTCAGTATTTTGTTGAAAATACAATTAGACATCTTGAAAACTTCGCTAGTACCACATCGCCGTCAGGTGAAAAATTAACTGGGCAACTTTGGTTCGATAAGTCAGAAAACATAATGAAGTACTGGAATGGTACTGTTTGGAAAAGAGCAACTAATATAATTGTTGATTCAAGTGCACCTAGTAGTTCTAATCCAGGTGATATGTACTTTAGTACAAGTAATAGTAAATTATTTGTTTACAATGGTACAGCATTCAAACCATCATCATATGCAGGTGAGGTTACTAATCTTTATAATGCAACATCTGGTGTTGGTTCTCCAAGTAATTATGGAACAAAATTAAGAAATATTTATTTAACAGACTCAGGAGGTAATCCAAAGCCTGTTTTAGCATTATGTTACGTTAGTGATGGTACAGTTAATGGTGGTGCAACTACTACTGCTGATGGTAAAGAAACAATTATGGCTATCTTCAGTGACCATTCAGAGTTCGTTGTAGGTAGTGCAGATAGTTCTTCAGATTCTGAAAATATTAATTACTTTACAGAATTAGGAGCAACTGGTGGTATAGGAACAACTATTAGTCCTGGTATGAATCTTAGAAGCGAGTATGCCGCAACAGCAGTGGCATTGGCAGAAAGAGCATACAAGGCCGATACTGCTTATAAAATAAATTTAGGTAACATAGGATCTCCAGGATCAAACATTGATGCAGGATCTATTATTACAACAATAGGAAGTTATATTCCAACTACAGATGATGCCTTTACATTAGGACAAGCAGACAAAAAATTTGCTGATGTATTTTCAGGTGCTATTACTATTGGAGACAGTTCTTCAGGATTAATTAGTGCTAATGGTAGTGTAGACATTGGTACATCAAGTAGCAGATTTGCAAATGGTTATTTTACAAATTTAGATGTTAGTGGTAATGTAACATTTGCGGCAGGTACACAAAACTTAGGTACAAGTGGAGCACCTGTAGAAAACTTCTTTAGTGGAAATGCTACAGTAACAACAAGTTTAACAATGGGTTCAGGTGGAACAGCATATACATTCCCTGTAACTGATGGCTCAGCAAATCAGGCTCTTGTTACTAATGGTTCAGGAACAGTAAGTTTTGGAGACGTTGCTTTATCCTCAACAAACTTTACAGCAGGTGATGGACTTACTGGAGGTGGTACTTTAGCATCAAATAGAACCTTTGATGTAGGTGCAGGTAGTTATATTGTAGTTTCTGCAGATTCTGTAAGTGCAGATGCAACAACGGCCGCAACAGCAAACAAACTAGTTGCTAGAGACGGAGCAGGTAATGTTGCCGCAAACTTCTTTGTAGGTACAGCGACAGCGGCTCATTATGCTGACTTGGCTGAGAAATACATGGCAGATGCTCCTTATGAGCCTGGAACTGTAGTAGTAATAGGCGGAAGTGCTGAGGTTACAGTATCTAGTAAAGAAAATGATCCAAGTATAGCAGGTATTGTTAGTACAGCACCAGCACA
>TARA_B100000963_G_scaffold29270_1_pt1 | contig 36051 bp, 35 predicted proteins | sample TARA_B100000963 | Tara Oceans TARA_B100000963 (sample SAMEA2622097) | marine metagenome | biome: marine biome (ENVO:00000447); feature: surface water layer (ENVO:00002042); material: "saline water (ENVO:00002010), including plankton (ENVO:xxxxxxxx)" | depth 5 m | reverse complement strand
AAAAAAAAAAAATTTGAATTATCAAAAAACAAAATTTTTTGTATTTTTACTAAAAAAAAAAATACTTTTTCAAGTTATAGTAAGAGTAAAACTTCTTTGTATTTAGAAATTATTTTTAAAGATTAAACCATCATTTAGTTTGATAATCATCTAGATATAATATATTTATTTTCAAGTGAATAATTTAGCAGATACTTTTTTTGAATTTAATAAAATTAAGATTACTAAGGCAAAAGGGATATATTTATATTCATCCAAAAAAAAATATACTGATCTGACTGGAGGTATCACAGGCCATGCAATACTTGGTTGGGGCAATCAAAATATTATCAATGGCATAAGTAAACAAGCAAAAAAATACTGTCATATTGATTATAAGTTTTTTGATGATCAAAATAGAACCGATCTTTCAAAATTATTGTTAAAAAATAAATTCAACAATTTAAACAAGGTTTTTCTTACAGGCGCTTCAGGTGCAGAAGCTTGTGAAGCTGCTATCAAAATGAGTTATCAATATTTTTATTCTAAGGGATTTAAAAAAAAATGTAAGTTTATATCAAGAAAACAATCGTACCATGGTTGTACAGGTGATGCTTTATCTTTAGGAGATAGACCAAATCTTAAATTTTATGACAAAATTTTAAACAAAAATACTTACAAAATACCAGAATGTAATATTTATAGACATAAATATAAAAATGAAAGTAGCGAAGAATACGCAGCGAGATCTGCGAACGATTTAGAAAATAAAATTAAATTAATTGGGGCAGAAAACATCTGTGCTTTTGTTGCTGAGACTATGTCTGGAGGATTAATTGGGGATGTACCTCCACCTAAAAACTACTGGAAAAAAATTAACAAAATTTGTAAAAAATATAATATTCATTTAATACTTGATGAAGTTTGGTGCGGTACTGGAGTTACGGGTAAATCTTTTTGTGTCGATTGGGACGAAGTTTCCCCAGATTTTATTTTTATAAGTAAAACATTATCTGCTGGGTATGGTGCACTAAGTGCAGTAGTAACAAAAAGTAATATTGTAAACCAAATATACTCTAAAATGGGGCAAATACATTACTCAAACACACATCAGGGGCATAGCCTATCTGTAGCAGCGGCCTTAGAGGCTCAAAAAATTATTCAAAATAAAAAATTTTTGAATGAGGTGCAAAACAAAGGAATATATTTAAGAAAATTAATTGAAAGTGAATTAAAAGATAATCCATTTTTTTTCAATGTAAGAGGAAGGGGATTAAGAAATTCACTGGAATACAGAACTACAAATAATCATTTGTTTGGTACTCTACTTAAGATGGAAATGCTAAAACAAAATATTATTTTAGATGCAAAGTGGCATCGAATATGTTTATGTTTTTCATTAAATATATCATATAAAGAGATCAACGAAAATTTTGAAAGAATATTAAGTAAATTTAAATATTTACAAAATAATTGGAATAAATTCAAAGTAAAAAAAATAAATCAAAAATCTTTCTAAAAATATGAAATCAAAAAAAATTTTTATAACCGGAGGTGCTGGTTATGTTGGCACAGATTTAGTAGAATATTTATTAATCAAAGGTTTTATTATAACTGTTTATGATCTTCTACTTTATGAAAATAATCTTAGTAAACATAAAAACTTAAACGTCATAAGAGGTGACATTAGAGATATAGATAAAATTAGAAAATCTATAATAGATCATGATATAGTAATACATTTAGCTTGCATATCTAATGACCCAAGCTTTGAATTAAATCCAGAACTTGGAAAATCTATAAATTTAGATTCATTTGAACCATTAGTAAAAGTTGCGAGGGAAAAAAAAATCAATAGATTTATATATGCCTCTTCATCTAGTGTTTATGGTATCAAAGATATGAAAAATGTGAGTGAAGATGTAAAATTAGAGCCAATTACTGATTATTCAAAATTCAAAGCTGAGTGCGAGCAAATATTAGCTAGCTATAAAGACGATAATTTTTGTACGATTACAGTAAGACCTGCCACAGTGTGTGGATATTCAAAACGACAAAGACTTGATGTTATTGTCAACATATTAACAAATTTAGGTTTTCATAATAAAAAAATAACAATTTTTGGTGGCGATCAGTTAAGACCAAATATTCACATTAAAGATATGTCAAGAGCATATGAGCTACTTATAAATGCCCCAAAAAATCTAGTAAATGGTGAAGTTTTTAATGCTGGATGGGAAAATAGGTCAGTTAATGACATTGCATTAATGGTTAAAAATTGTTTGGGACCAAATATTGAATTAGTTGTTTCTAAAACTAATGATAATAGATCATACCATATATCATCTGAGAAAATTAAAAAAATTTTAAACTTTAATACTAAATTTACAATTATTGATGCTGTAAACGACTTAAAAATTGCTTTTGAAAAAAAACTCCTTGTCAATCCACTATCAAATCCAAATTTTTACAATATAAAAAAAATGCAAATAATAAATCTTAAATAAAAATGAATTATTTAAAGCTCAAAAAAAAAGCTAAACAATTAAGAATAGATACTTTTAATTCTTTTGTTACAAAAGGAGAAGCACACTTAGGTGGAAGTTTTTCTATTATCGAAATTATTATAACAATTTATGAAATCTTTTTAAAAAAAAAGGATAAATTCATATTGAGCAAATCTCATTCATCTTATCCTTTGTGTTTATTGTTAAGACAAAAAGGATTTAAAACAAAATTAACCACACATTTAGAGATTGACGAAAAAAATGGAATTAATTGCACAACGGGAAGCTTGGGTCATGGATTACCGATTTCAGTAGGTATGGCGTTTGCAAAAAAAAAATTGAAAAAAGATGGTAAGGTTTTTGTTTTAATTAGTGACGGTGAGTGTCAAGAGGGAACAACTTGGGAGTCTCTTTTAATTGCTTCAAAATATGAACTAGATAATTTGAATATTATTGTTGATTATAATAAGATACAAGCTTTATCTCGTTTAGATGATGCACTGCCATTGAAAAGTTTAGTAAAAAAATTCAGATCCTTTAATTGTAATTGTATTGAGGTAAAAAATGGACATTCTTTTGAGCAATTAATTAAGGCGTTTAAAAAAGTTAAAAAAAATAAAAAGCCCCAAGTTATAGTTGTTCACACAACGAAAGGAAAAGGTATAAAAGAATTTGAGAATGATCCAATTTGGCATGCAAGAAAAATTCAAGGTAAGGATATTAAGATAGGAAAAAAAAGATTAAGTACAAATTTATGAGAAGAAGATTTGGTCAAATAATCGATAAATTAGCTAAAAGAGATAAAAAGATTGTCTTATTAGTAGGTGATATAGGATATGGAATTTTTGATGACTTTAGAAAAAATCATCCTTCAAGATTTTTCAATTTGGGAATTTGCGAGCAGAGTCTAATAGGGACTGCCTCAGGAATGGCGTTAGAGGGATTAAAACCTTGGGTTTACACGATCACTCCTTTTTTAATTGAACGTCCTTTTGAACAAATAAAACTAGATATAGATCAGCAAAAAACAAATGTAAAATTGGTAGGTTTTGCTGATTATCCAAATTTAGGACCAACTCATTCAGAACTTAACGCAAAATATTTAATGAAACTATTCAAAAATATAAAATCATATTTTCCAAAAGATGGAGATTTAACTGAAAAAGCTATTATGTCAGCTTATAAGATGAAGACACCCTCATTTATAAGCCTTAAAAATGATACAAAATTAAAAAAAAATTGGTAGTTTAGAATTATCACTTTAAATCATGAATTATTTAGAAAAAAAAGAACAAAAATTGATAAATACATTCCTAAAAAAAGGATATGTGATTGGAAAAGTTGAAAATAAAAAATCATTAAATGATATTAATCAGTTAATAAAAAAATCACTTTTGAAATTAGATATATTCAAAGAAAAAAAAATTGATTTAAATAAATTTCATAAAATAAATAAAATTAAGGATTTAAATAAGGACAGGATTTCCATTATAAATTTTATAAATAGTGACAAGAAATTTAGACTCAATTATCTTAACTTAGCGCGTGAGCATCTCTATGCTATTGCTGGCAATGAATTAATGATGCAAAAGAACATAAATCTAAGTATTCAATTACCAAATGATAAATCATCACTTCTGCCTGTCCATTCAGATGTATGGTCTGGAGATTCTCCTTATGAAATAAATTTATGGATTCCATTAGTTAATTGCTTCAAAACTAAATCTATGTATATCTTGAATAAAAAAAACTATTCTCATTTTCTTAAACAAATGAAGAAAAAAAAAATTAAAAGTAGTTACCAAATTTTTAATTTAATAAAAAATAAAATTAAATTTATAAATATTAAATACGGTGAATTTTTGATATTTGATCAAACTTTACCACACGGAAATATAGTCAACGATGAAAATCAAACCAGATGGTCTATGAATTGTAGATTTAAAAGCATATTCTCGCCTTATGGAGACAAAAAAGTTGGTGAGTTTTTTACTCCTATAACAACAAGAGCTACAACTTATATCGGGCAAAACTATAAACATCCATTTTAATAACATGAAATTGAAAGGTTATAATTTTAGTAGACCGTTTCTTGGAGAGAGAGCTCCACAACATGTTCAAAATATTGTTATAAGAAATTATTGTGAAAAAAATAATCATAAGTTTTTATTGAGCTCAACAGAATATGCTAAAGAAAACAGTTTTTATATACTTCAGGAATTAATATCAAACTTATATGATTATGATGGATTGGTTTTTTATAGTTTATTTCAACTACCAGTAAGTGAAGATAATAGAAAATTAATTTATAACAAGATAATCAGAAAAAAAAAAACGCTTCATTTTGCTGTAGAAAACTTGATTTTAAAAACAAAATCAGATCAATCAAAAATAGAAGAGATCTTTAAAATTAAAATTGCTCAGACAAAAAATAATAAAAACCAAAAACTTGGAAAATTAAAAAATTATTTAAATATAAATCATAATAAAGTTAAAAGAGATTATTTAGAAAGAATGAATAACAAAAAAGTTATTTGTATGAAAAAAGCAAAAGAATACGGATTTAATTATTGGGATGGAGATAGAAAATATGGATATGGTGGTTATTATTACATTCCTGGTTATCATGAAGTTGTAGCAAGAAAATTAATCAAGGATTATAAATTAAATAATGGTTCTAAAATATTAGATATAGGATGTGGAAAAGGATTTCTTCTTTATGAAATAAAAAAAATTTTAAAAGGTATTCAAGTTGTTGGTTTAGATTTTTCAAATTATGCGATAAAGAAATCTAAAAGTGAAATTAAAAAATATTTAATTCAACATGATATAAATAATGGACTTAAAATTTTTAAAGAAAAAAGTTTTGATTTGGTATTATGCATAAATACATTACACAATATAAAGTTGAAAAATATACAATTTTGTTTAGGGGAAATAGAAAGAGTAGGAATAAATAAATTTATATGTGTTGAGTCCTTTAAGAATGATAAGCAGCAATTTAATTTACAATGCTGGGCGTTAACAGCAGAAACTATAATTAATACAGATGATTGGAAATGGTTATTTAAACAAAGTAATTATAATGGTGATTACGAATTCATTTTTTTTGATTGATATAAAAAATTTATCTAAATTTTACTTTATATTTCTTAAAATAAACCTATAAATTTTCTCTTTATGCAAAATGAAAAATTTTTTCTAAAAAAATACTATGGGGAATTTATAAACCTTATTAGTCCAAACTTTCAAAAACAAACTATTGAACTAAAGAAAGAGATTTTAAAAATAAAAAATCAAAGAAAAAAAATTATAATTGCAGGAAATGGTGGTAGTGCTGCAATTGCAAGTCATTTTAGCGTTGATTTGACTAAAAATGCTAAGGTAAGATGTGTAAACTTTAATGAGGCAGATCTAATAACTTGTTTTTCAAATGATTATGGATACGAAAAATGGATTGTAAATGCTATCAAATATTATTCTGATAAAGGAGATATGTTAATACTTGTATCATCAAGCGGGGAGTCTAAAAATATTATCAATGCTGCAAAATATTTTAAAAAAAAAAAATATGGAAAATTAATTACTTATACTGGGCATAGATATAAAAATAGTCTAAATAGGATTGGTGATATTAATTTTTGGGTCAATTCTAAATCATATAATTTAATAGAAAATGTTCATCAATTTTTATTACTCAGCCTTGTAGATCTAATAATAGGAAAATTTAAATATAAATCTAATCGCTAGTATAATTTTATCTTTTTTTTATATTGTAAAAACTTATAAACAATCTCTATTACCGTTGAGTAAAATATTGTTGATAAAATAGTATTACCAAAAAAGGGTATAGCCAACCAATAACAAGATATTAATCCATTGAGCGAATATCCATAGGAACCTGACAACCAAACCCCAAAATTAGTTATAATAAAAAATAATAGGGCACTTAAAAATACCCCAGTAGACCTGAATAAAATATTTTGATTAAAATATTTTGAAACTAGTCCAATGATTACAACACTACCCCAAGTATAAATTGTTAAAGCGTGAAAACCTAAAAATATATCTGTTATAAAAAAACTAGCTAAAACCACAATTAAATATCTCACACCAAAAATTGCAGGCACATAAAAACTCAAGGCAATTAAAGTAGTAAAATTTGGTGGATGTGGAACTAATCTACTTGCAGACAATACTATTAACACTCCAAAAAAAACCTTAACATAATTCATAAGAGAAGATTATCATTTTATTTTTTATGCAACAACTACTAAAAATCAATACCAAATTTAATAGCTCTGCTTTCTTGATTATATCCGTGAGGTCTTTGATAAGTTTCATTCAGGGCATTTGAGATTTTAATAAAAAAATTACTATTTTTTAATTTCTTTGAAATTTTTAAATCAACTAAATCTGTACTATCGAGCTCTACAGTATTAAAATTTGAGGAATGTGTATCAAAATGCTTTCCGTAATGATTGTATATAAGATTAAATTTTAAATTACCAAAAAAACTGTTTCTTATTTTTTTTTTTATATTTAAACCATAATTTTTTTCTGGTCTTCTTAATTGATCGGCACCATTTTCTTTTTTTGATGATAAAAAAGAAGAGAATAAATCTATGTGAGTATTCTTAAGTTTAATGTTAAGTTTATTATTAATACCAGATTGATTTAAATCAATATTATCAGTATCATTTTGATATTTATTGCTTATATATTCTATATTATTTTTTATGTTTGCTTTAAAAGCTCTTGAGGAAAAACTTAAACTTTCATTAATATGTATATTTGTATAAAGTTCATAAGTATTACTTTTTTCAGGTTTTAAATTTCTATTACCAGAGTATCCAAAATTATCAGTGCCAAACATCTCGTAAAGTGTAGGGTTTCGAAGACCATTCATGTAAGAAACTCCTAAATTAAATCTAGAAAATTTCTGATCAAAGTTTAATTTGTAGGTATTATTTTTTCCAGTTTGTTTATGATTGTCATTTCTTATAAAAAAAGAGACATTTGAATTTTGAAAAAAATTCCAACCTAAATTACCATATACAGCTAGATTGTCAGAATGACCTTTGGTTGATGCCTCGTAAGACCCATTATTATCAAAATATCCCCAGTCATATTTGTATTCAGAACCAACCCCGTAAGAAATATTTTGATTAATCAATCTTGAAAAATCATATCTTAAACCTAAAACTTTACTTTCATATGTGTCAATAGTCCCTCTTTCGTCATATTCTCTGTCATAAGCATTATAATAAAAAATATAATTGTCTTTTCTAGAACCAATTTGATTTTCTAAACCAAATTGTAATGATCCCATTTTATTATCACCTTCATAACCCGTTTGATTAGTATTAGAATTATCATATTCAGCTTTAGTTTGTCTTAAGTATGTAGTGTTATAAATTCTAATATTATCATTTATAAATTTTTCATAATTAATATTAGTAGAGTAGTTTTTTAAAGCATCTTTCTCATCAGATGAGCTTCCTCTAACGCTTATAGTCTCATTTTTGATACTACCTATTTTTATATTTAATGAAGAGTCATCATATATATAAGTTTTATTTCCAGAAAACTCATAGTTTGTACCGTTATCTTTTGCTAAAGATAACGAGTCTTTATAATCACCAGTTAAAATAATGTTTACAGCACCTCCAATAGCATTAGTCCCAAAGTGTGTAGCACTTGAGCCAGGATAAATTTCAATTTGTTGAACTGTTTGTAAAAAATCTACACCAAAATCATGCAAACCTTGAGTAGTTGACTGATCATTTATAGGAATTCCATTGATCATAACCAAAGTATGATTTGAACCTGTTCCGTTCATGAAAACCGAAGCTTGCTGACCTTTAGGCCCTGATTGAGTGATATTTATATCTGGTATAGATTTTAAAATATCTATTAAATCAATTGCTCCGCTATCTTCGATTTCTTTTTTAGTTATTATAATTTTATTTATTCCTGATTTAGAAAAATTTGATGAATTAGATATTAAACTTGATATTTCCAGACATGGTATTGAAGTCTCATTATCCCACCTACAAGAATAATTCTCATTACCAAAGGAAACATTGAAATAAATTAAAACAAAAAATATATACGCCATTAACCGAAGCACAATTTTCTCCTAAATTTTTTTTGCCTCTGCTAATTTTTCATTGTAGAATTAGACTTTTCCTGGCCTTCATTCAACAGTGGACTTTACCGGGTGGCGCTCCGACTTTACGGTTGCAGGTACAGCCAATGAATTTAACACTGATTTCCCACCATGCATTTCAGTATATAAACTTTTAATATTTTAAAAAATTAAAGTCAAACTTTTTTTTTAATATAATAATTATTTTTAAAAGTATTTTATGCGAGATAAAACTGTCATCTGATTTAAATCTAATTTTTTTTAAATAAAGAAATATTTGATTACTTATTTTTTTAATTGCATCTTTTTTATAATCTTTCACATATAAATTATTGTTTTTTATAATTTTGTATTCCAAATTTTTATTAATTTTTTGTGAGCTTTGTTTTATAATTTTATTTAAAGATTCAAAACGAATATCTTGCCCATAATACATAAAATCTTTTTCCTTATCCATATTTGAGATAATATTATTATTTATTATCTTGTTGTTTATTAATTTATGAATTCCTATTTTTTCTCTTTTTTTGTAAAATGAATTGTCCCTCAGGTTAAAAAAACTTAGTCTATTTACAAAAGTAATTGGTTTATGCATCATATTAACTTCAACATAAGCAGTTGTATGTATCGAAACTATTTTTTTTGCATATATAATTGCACTATAAAAGTCAGCTTGGTCACATAAACTAAACTTTCCCTTTTTTAATATTGAAGATGAATTCTCATCTTTTTTATAAATAGTTTTTTTCTTTTCATTTAATTCAGTTGGATGAAGTTTTAAAATTAAATGAAAATTATTATTCATAATTAGGTTACATATGTTTTTATATAATTTTCTATATTGGTTGTCGTGATATTGTGGACCTGTAGGCAAAAAGAGAATAAAATTTTTGTTCTTAATATTATACTTTTTAAAAAATTTTTTTTTATTTAATAAAAATTTCTTTTTCATCATTTCTGATTGTAAACAAGAACTAATTAAAACATTGTTATCTTTTAAATATTTTTGTTTGTGCATAAAAAGAATTTTTTTACTTTTTTCTCCTTTAATTAAAATTAGGTCTGCTTTGGTGTTTGGGGAAATATCATAGTTAAATCGAGAGTCTAAAATTATAACTTTTTTACCTTTTTCACTTGCATATTCACAGTATTCTTTGGAGCCGTGAACAGGAGAAAATATTATGACGTCATGATTTAATATTTCTAATTTAAGTTCTTCTTGGTTTGTAATCCATACAGTCTGCATTTTTTTAAAAATTTTATTTTTTTTGTATTCTTTACTATAAGTATGAAAACCTGACTCACCATAATATTGGTCAAGAACACAACAAAATGTAATATTTATTTTAGTCTTTAACTTTTGTGCTAAATTTAAGTCTATATGATCAAAACCAGCTTTTGTATTTAATGAGGCAAAAAGTATTTTTAATTTTTTCATAAAATTTAAATCGGATAATGAAATTATTTTTTTTTAAAATCTTTTAGCTGCACAAGATTTTTTTTCTTAACATTTCTTTTAAGTTTTTTATTTAAAACTAAATTGAATTTATTTCCACTTAAGCCATTTGCTGGTCTTCTGCTTATAATATCTTTTGATCTTATGATATGACCAGACTTAAAATCATTTGAATAAATTAGACTTTTCCTTGATATTTTTCTCATATTGATTTCTTCTTTTTGAATTTTTTTTTTAAAAGTCCCTTTCATAATTTCAGCTCTTCTTATTCCTTTAACTAAAGAAAGAAATTCTTTAGGTGTGCTTGAAGCAAGATGGTCTGGACCATCCATATTTTTGTTTAACGTAAAATGCTTTTCAATAATTTTTGCTCCATATCCAATAGAAATAATAGATGCTACTTCTCCGATACTATGGTCAGAAAAACCAACCTCACAATTATATCTTTTTTGTAAAGTTAGAATATTTTTTAAATTAAGAGACAAATCTGAGCATGGATAGTTAGATACACAATGTAATAAAGAAAATTTATTACTTTTATATTTTTTATAAATTTTAATTGTTTCATCTATTTCTTTTATTTTAGACATTCCAGTTGATATAATTACTTTTATTTTATTTTTAGCTAAATAATTATGCATTTGATGATCTATAAGATCTGCTGATGATATCTTTATTTTTTTTAAACCAAGTTTAATTAAAAACTTTAAGCTTTGAAGATCATATGGAGTAGAAATAAAATCTATTCTAATTTTTTCACAGTATTTTTTCAATTTTAGGTGATTTTTTTCGCTTAATTCCAGTTTTTTTAACATTTCAAAATGAGTTTCTTTTTTTGGTCCTGACCTTTTTTGGTATTGAACTTTTGGTGTATTGATACTTGCCAATCTTTCAGCATTAAAAGTTTGAAATTTTACTGCATCTGCACCACAATTTTTTGCAGATAGAATTAATTTTTTTGCAATCAAAATACTGTTATTATGATTTACACCTATTTCAGCAATTATATAACAATTTTTTTTTTTTAAATTCATATCTTATTTTTATAAATGAATCTTGCTAACTTTAAATCTTCGATTGTATCAATATCAATAGATCTTTTTGCAGGCATCTCTACTCCTTTTAATTTACCTTTAAAAAAATTTTTATTTTTGAAAAGGTTCTTAATTTTAGTAATATAAAAAGCACCATTCGGTCTAAAACTTTGGGAGACTTTTTGCATTCTAGTTTCACTTTTTAATAAAGGAGTATTTTTATATACTGGCTTAAGAATATTTTTTTTGTTTTTATAAAAATGAAATTGTGGAGGAAAATCTGATTTATTAACAGATATTACAGTTGATACCTCTTTATTTAATTTTTTAATACCCAGTTTGATATCTCTAGCTTTTCTAAGAGGACATGTTGGAAGCAAAAGAGTAACAATTGAATATTTAGAGTTGTTTATTCTTTTTATAGTGTCAATCACAACTGAAACTGCTTTTGCTTTATCATTTGATAAGTGTGGTTTCCTTTCCATAAAAATTATTTTATTTAATTGTTTTTTAGTTAAAAATTTAAAGTAATTTCGTATATTTTTAATATCTGTGTTAATAATAATCTTTTTTAACTCTCTGACTTTCAATGCCTCAATTAATGTCAACTGAATTAAATTATATTTTCCAATTTTCAATAAATTTTTATTTTTAAGTCTTCTTGAATTTTTTCTTGCAATAATTATGGCTAAATTCATATTTATTTTTTAGTTGATTTTATCAATTTTAAAATCCTTAACTTCATATAAATCTAATATTTTTACTATAGATGAAAAATTATGAGAAACAGTAATTAGAGTTAACTTTTTATAATTTTTAATTATTTCTGAAAAAAGTTTTTCTTCAGATATCTTATCCATTTGACTAGTTGCTTCATCTAATATTAGTATTTTTGGATCGCAATAAAGAGATCTTGCAATTGATATTCTTTGAAGTTGTCCTCCTGAAAAATTTGACCCATTTTCACCTAACAATTTCTTTTCAAAATTTTTTCCAAAATTTTCTTCATTTATTCCTACTATTTCAAATATTCTATCTATTTTTTTTTGATCAATCTTAATTTTTTTTTCTCCAAATGCTATATTTTCTCTAATGGTAGTATCAAAATAAAAACTATCTTGTGGAACATAACCAAAAAAATCTCTAGATATCTGAGAGGTATGAGAATATTCTTTGTCATCAATAAAAACTTTACCTTCTGCAGGTTTGATAATCCCTAACATTAGAAAAATAAAAGTTGATTTTCCTGAACCACTTTTGCTTTTAAACCCAATTTTTTGACCTTCTTTAATTTCAAAATTTAAGTTTTTAAAAATTTTTTGATCATCGTAAGAAAAGTGTACATTCTGAAATTTAAGAATATTAAAACTTGAAATTGTTAAATTATAATTTTTTTTTGAGCTTATGTATTTAAGTTTTTCTCCTTCCTCATAAAAATTTAATATTAATTTTGTCGAATTTTCTAGATAAAGTCTTTCTTGAAAAAAGTTAGATAAGCTATGCACAAGTGGAGACAATCTTAATATACACACCAAAAAAAATCCTAGAGTGGGCAAGAAATTTTTTTTTTCCTCAATACTCAAAAGATTATTAAAATAAAAAAGTAAGGATACAAAACAAATAATAATAAGAAATTCAATAATGAATTTTGGAGACTTAACAATAAAAAGTTTTTTATTGTTAAAATGATATTTATTCTTAAAATAATGACTTAAAATATTTTTAAAATATTTTTGTCTATTTAATAATCTTATCAATACAGAACTTATAAAGATATTTCTAATCACTTCTGTAGTTTTTTTTTCATAAAATTGACGTTTCTCAGCCACTTTTTTTAAAGAATTTTTTGTTAATAGAACAGTCAAGGCAATTAGTAAAAATAAAGTTGTGAAAGAAATCAATGTTATATTAAAACTAACTTTTGAAAGTATCAATAATATAGAAAGTATGAATAATATTTCTAATATAGCTTGAAAGTGAAAAATGGCATATGTAACCATCCTATCTATATCCTCACTAACAGTTCTTATAAATGTTGGAAATGTATTTGTATTTTCATCACTGTCGTCAGAGTTATTGAAGTAATCCAAAAATTTACTTTGTGCGTTAACAACTAACTTTGCTTTTACGCCATTTTCATAGAAAATAAAAAAAATTCCAAAAATTGTTCTAAAAAAAAATAAAATAAAAAAACCTGATATAATTATATTCACAAGTTCTTGATTATCAAAATTATATCCAAGATAATTAAAAAATGAATTTATAGGTTTACCAAACTTTGAATCTGCAAAATTACTACTATCACTAATGATCGCAATTAATGGCAGTAATGATCCTAATGTTAAAACTTCTAAAAAATATTTCAGTAATCCTACAAAAAAAAATGAAGCATAAAGAAGCCTGTACTTTATTTTAAAAGTTTTTAAAGTTTTAAAAATTAAATTCAATTTATTAAATATTTTAAGTTTAATTATAGTAATTTATTAATTTTTTTGATTTTTGATAGTCTTTCTGAGTTCCAATATCCATCCAAAATTCATGTGCAGGATATATAATAATTTTTTTATTTTTATTTTTTGCTAGTTGAATAATTTCAGTCATTTTTATAGTCTTTGTTTTTCCAAAGTATCTAAATAATTTTGGTGAAATTATGTATGCTCCACAATTTATAAGTTGGAATTTTTTTGGTTTTTCTTCAAGATTTTTCATTAAAATCCCATTATTTTTAATTACACCATATTTATTTTGATCCTCAAAAAATTTACATAAAATCGTTATATCTGCTTTATTCTCATTGTGAAAATTCATCATTTCTAAAAAATCAACTTCTGTATATATATCTCCATTACAAACAATAAATGGTAAAGATTTATTTATAAATTTTTTCACATTTAATATTGGACCTCCAGTACCTAAGTATTTATTTTCACTTTTATAAGAAATATTTACTCCAAATTTTTTCCCATCCTTAAAATATTTTTTTATAATTGATGATTTATATTTTATACAAAAAATGAATCTCCTAAATCCCTGTGATTTAAATTTATTTAATAAGTGTAAAATTATAGGTTTATTATTAATTTTAAGCATTGGTTTTGGAATTTTTTTCGTTAAAGGTCTTAATCGTTTACCTTTCCCTCCAGCTAAAATAACTACTGTGTTTTCCAATGATTGGTTAAATCTATAATCCTCAGAAATAAATATTTCTTTGATTTTTTTATTTTTGTCTAACAAAGGCACACACTGAATAAATTTTTGAATGAAGGATTTTTCTAAAATTTTATTATTTGGCTTTTTTGAGAAATATATACTTTTTTTATTCACAATTTTCATTACGCTGTTATTTTTTGAGTAATTCTTTATTATACCCCTTCTGATATCTCCATCCGTAATAGAGCCAATATATTTTTTATTTTTTGCATTTATCACAAAAACTGTTTTCATCTTATTTTCATTAATTTTTTCTATAGCGTCACCAATTTTTTTTTCGTTATTAATTGTAAATAATTTTATCTGATCCTTAAAATTAATCATATTATTTGAGCTCTAGTTTCATTAATTTTGTTTAAGAAAAAGTTTTTTTGATATTCTATTGAAATTTAATTTTAATTCAAAGTTAATTAACATATAAGATACCAAATATGAGAATATTACTTACTGGCACAGAGGGGTTTATTGGCTCACATTTAGTTGAAAGACTAGTAAATATTGGTCACAATGTTACAAGTTTAGTACAATATAATTCTTTCGCAGATATAGGAAATTTAAAATTCGTAAATAAAAATATTTTTAAAGATTTAAATATTGAATTTGGAGACATAAGAGATCCAGATAAAATGTTACAACTTTCAAAAAATAAAGACGTTATTATCCATTTAGCAGCACTAATTAGTATTCCCTATTCTTATACATCATATAATTCCTTCGTAGATACCAATGTCATTGGTACTACAAATATTTTAAGATGCTTAAAAAAATATAATAATTTAAAATTAATACATACATCTACGAGTGAGGTTTATGGAACTGGAATTAAAATTCCGATGGATGAAAGTCATAGACTTTACCCACAGTCACCATATGCTGCATCAAAAGCGTCTGCAGATTTGATAGTCAACTCATTTCATAGTTCTTTTAATCTACCAATTATAACACTTAGGCCTTTTAATACATTTGGACCAAGACAATCTCCTCGAGCGGTAATACCAACTATAATAAAACAATTTATTTCAAGTCAAAAAAATTTATCTCTTGGAAATGTTAATACTAGTAGAGATTTTACATATGTGCTTGATACAGTTAAAGCTTATGAGGTTTCTTTAAAATCTAATAAATATGGTGAGGTATTTAATATAGGTTCTAATTTCTCTATCAAAATCTCTAAAATAATTGATCTTTGTAGTAAAGAATTTAAAATTAAAAAGAAGATACAAAAAGATTCAAAAAAATTTAGACCAAAGAATAGTGAAGTGATGAAACTTTTTTGCTCAAATTCCAAAGCAAAAAAATATCTCAAATGGAAACCTCAATATGCTGGTTTGAGTGGATTTAAAAAAGCTCTAAAAACATCAATTGATTGGTATAAAAGGAATAAAAATTTATATTTAAGCTACTCAAAAAAAATTAATTGATGAATAATGAAGAAATAGTTGCGTCGGAATTTGTAAAAAATTTAAAACAAATTTATAAAAAAAAAAAAATTTACTTACATGAACCAAATTTTGACAAAAGAGATATTGCGACAGTATCTAATTGTATCAAAATTAATGAAGTTTCAACATCTGCAAACTCTTATTACAAAAAATTTAAATCTCAGTTAGAAAAATTTACAAAAATCAAAAATGTTTTTTTAACTTCTTCAGGTACTAATGCTTTGCATCTAACACTCAAATGTCTAAAATTAAATAACAAGGATGAAGTCATGCTATCATCTATTGGTTTCGCCGCTTCCTTAAATGTAATAATGTATGAAAATGCTATTCCGCATTTTTTGGATTGTTCTCTAGATAATTTAGGTGTTGATTATAATAAATTAAAATCATTCTTAAAAAATAAATGTAAATTGAACAAAAAAAAAGAATGTATTAATTTAATCACAAAAAGAAGAATTAAAGCGATAATTGTTACTCATGTTTTTGGATTTCCTGCTGAAATTGATAAAATTTGTAAAATTTGTAAAAAATTCAATATCAAAGTAATTGAAGATGCAGCAGAAGGATTAGGAAGTTTTTATAAAAATAAACATTTAGGAACATTTGGAGATTTTGGAATATTGAGTTTTAATGGAAATAAAATAATTACTTCTGCTGGAGGTGGTGCTGTTTTAGTAAATAGTAAAAAAAATTTTGATTTTATATCGTTAATTGGAAATGTAGCTAAGAGCAATCATCCAATAGAGTTATATAATGTTGATATAGGTTATAACTATAAAATGCCAAATTTTAATGCGTCCTTAGGCTTTTCTCAATTTAATAAAATCAATAAATTTTTGAAGTATAAAAAGAACTTGAATAGAATTTATTTTAAAAGATTTAGTAAATTTAATAATAAACTAAAACTAATAAGAGATCTTAATAATACCAAAAGTAATTTTTGGCTCCAAGGTATAATTGTAAATAAAATAAGCTTAAGGAATGCTATAATTAAAATTTGTATTAAAAATAAGATATTTATCAAACCTATTTGGAAACCACTTCATGAAAACAAATACTGTAAGAAAAAATATTGTCATAAGGATTTATCTAATGCAAAATATCTTGCAAAAAGACTAATTTCTCTGCCTAGTGGATTTGGTATTTTAAAAAATGAAAAAAAATAGATTTTTAATTTTTACTAGTAGTAGAGCAGAATACGGGCTTATGGAAAATTTAATTTCTAAAATGGAAAAAAATTTTAATGTTAGTCTCGCTATATCTGGAGCCCATTTAATTAGTGAATATGGGCGAACAATAAAAGATATAAAAAGATATAAAAAAAAAATTTTCAAAGTAGATATAATAAAACGAATTACTAGAGATGGGATTTCTGAAACAATTTCAAATGGAATAAAAAAAATTTCTAAAATACTTCAAAATAATAAATTTGATGCTTTGATAGTATGTGGTGATAGGTACGAACTTTTGGCACCATGTATTGCAGCCATCTTTCATAAATTACCTATTATTCATTTTCATGGGGGTGAAATTACGTTGGGAGCTTATGATGATACTGTCCGACATGCCGTATCAAAAATGTCAAATTTACATTTTGTTAGTCATCAAAAGTATAAGAAACGAGTAAAACAATTGGGTGAAAATCCAAATAAAATCCATTGTATAGGAGCAATTGGAAATAATAAAAACTTTTTTAAAGAAATTTATTCAAAAAAAGAAATTGAAAATAAATTAAAAATTAATTTTAAAAAAAAAAACTTTTTGATTGTTATTCATCCTGAAACTCAGACAAATGACTCTGAAAAAATTATAAATAATACTCTTAAAGCAATTAAAAAATTTAAGAATACAAATTTTTACTTTACAGGCATAGGAGCAGATCTTTATTCTCAAAATATAAAATATAAAATAAAAAAATTTGTTAAAAAAAATAGCAACTCTTTTTATTTTGAGTCACTAGGAAGAAAAATGTATATTTCATTGCTCAAGAATGTTTCTTGTTTGATAGGAAACTCTTCAAGTGCTATTTATGAGGCACCTTCCTTTAAATTACCCTCTGTGAACATAGGGTCAAGGCAAGATGGCAGAGTTTATGGAAATAATATTTTAAACGTAAAAAAAATACATACTAACGAAATAATTAAAAAAATTAAATTTGCATTAAAAATGAATAAAAAAAGAATCATCAACCCATTTGTTAAAAAAAATCCTGAAGAAACAGTGGTAAAAATATTAAAAAAAGAAAATTTTTCAAAAATGTTGCCAAAAAAATTTTTTGATTTAAGATAGTTTTATGTCACTATTAAAAGGAAATTATACTTTAAAAGAAGTTAAGAAAAAAAAACTAACCAAAGAAGAAGAATTAGAGCAAAAGTTTGAGAAAGAGGCTCATAAAAGATTGGGTGGTAGTATGGTTTATGTTTCAAAAAAAAAAGTAAATTGGAATTTAAAACCAAAAAAATAATTCATTGAGCACTTTTTTTAAGAAGATACAAATTAACCTTCCTAAATTAACTTTTCAAAGCGTACAAAAAATTACGCTTAATAACGCTAGGAAAAATTTAAAATTCTTAAATAAAGGTAAATCAATAATAAAAATCAGAAATTATTCATTTAAAAAAAAATCTAAAAATGCATTAATAGTTTCAGGAGGTCCTAGTTTAAGAATAATAAATCATATAAAACAAATAAAAAAATATGAAAAAAAATTAATTATTATTTGTACAGATGGTTCATTATTTTATCTTTTGGAAAATAATATAATACCAGACTTAGTAGTTTGTTTAGATCCACACCCAACGAGAATAATAAGATGGTTTGGTGATGAAAATTTAGATAAAAAAAAACTTCAAGATGATGATTATTTTAGGTCCCAGGATATAGATGTAAAATTTCAAAATGAAATAAGGACTAATAAAAAAATCTTATTTTTAACAAAAAAATTTGGAAAACGTATTAATATAGCTCTATGTACCTCTGCTCCAGAAAATGTAGTAAAAAGATTGATAAAAATTAAATCAAAAATATTTTGGTGGAACCCTTTTTTGGACGATGATGATAAAAAGGGAAGTTTATCAGAAAGATTATTTAAGATTAATAATTTGCCACTTATAAACTCAGGTGGGAATGTCGGATCAGCTTGCTGGATGATAGCAGCAAATGTTTTAAATTGTAAAAATATTGGAATGATAGGTATGGATTTTGCTTATTATGAAAATACCAAATTGCAGCAAACGCAATATTATGGGATATTGAAAAAAAATTTTGGACAAAAGTATATAAAAAAATTTTATAAAAAAATATTTAACCCGATTTATAAAAAGTATTTTTATACTGACTACGTTTATAATTGGTACAAAGATATATTCTTGGATATGATATCTGATAACAAAAATAATACCGTAAACTGTACTGAAGGAGGTATTTTGTTTGGTAAAAATATAAAGAATATGAAATTAAAATACTTTTTAAAAAACTATATTTAGTCTATACAATACTTATGGCAAAAGTCTTATTCATAAACCCCATGGTCAGAGAGGAAGATGATCCTCACCATGTTCCGATGGGCATGGCACAGCTTTGCTCTATTGCTATTAATAATGGACATAAGGTTCAAGTTTATGATCATAATGCCTGGAGAGCTGATGATGAGACAATAAAAAAAGTAATTGAAAGTGACAGTTGGGATTTAATTGCAGTAGGTGGGATAACAACTGCATATTCTTCTATAAAAAAAATTGTAAAGATGTCAAAAAAAGTATTTCCAAATACACCAATTTGTTTGGGTGGTGGTGTACTAACATCTATACCAAAAGAAGTGTTAACATGGTTACCAGAAGTGGATTTTGGTTTTGTTGGCGAAGCATACAAAACGTTCCTAGATGTGCTATCAATGATAGATGAAAAAAAAACAGATTGGAGCAAGATAAAAGGACTAGTTATAAGAGTGAACAAAAATGATTATCATTTTACACCTCCTCAAGAATTGCTTAAAAATTTAGATGATCTTCCGTACCCAGCATTTGATTTATTTCCTTTAGAAGAGGTGTATTTTAAAAATAGCAAATTATTATATTCTGAGCAGGGAATGAAAACCACAAGAAGATTGGATATTAATGCAAGTATTGGATGTTCATTAATTTGTAAGTTCTGTTATCATTTAGGAATAGCAGGAGATATGAGATATGAAAAAGACCAAACAGGGAAAGTCATTAATGTATCTTTTGACGAACCAGGAAAAATTAGTAGGAAAATTAGGTATAACTCACCAGAGTACATTGTGAATTATGCCAAATATCATTACGATAAATACAAAATAAATTTTTTATATTTTTTAGACGAAAATCTAATGACTATGGATGTTTATTCAAGAAGAACTTGGTTAAAAGAAATTTGTCGCTTATGGAAAGAAGCTGGTTTAGTCCCAAAAAAAAAGAAAGATGGAACTTGGGATGGCATTTATTGGTCAGGAACAAGTCATGCTACCCTTTGTAATCCAGACGTTCTTAAAATGATGGGAGAACATGGGTGCACCCACTTAGTCTATGGATACGAACACTTTGATGACAGAATTTTAAAAACTATGGGTAAAGGATCCACAAAGAAAACAAATTTAAGAAGTTTTTTTTGGACTTTTGAAGCTGGAATTAGACCAATACCAAATCAAATTATAGGTTTTCCTGACGAAGACTTTGACTCATTAAGGGCTCAAATGAAAGCCTGGGACGAACTGGGTATTCAAGTGAAACCACATTTTGCAACTGCTTATCCAGGTTCAATGTGGTTTACGGAATATAGAGATAAAATTCTTGAACAATACAAAGGTATTGGAAAAAAAATGGGATTAACCGACGATCTCGAAGCATATATAGTGGATCTTGGAGATGCTAGTAGAGTATCTGGAGTTATCTCAAAAAATTTTAATGCTATTGAGCTAATTGGACTAAGAGAAATGATGCTGCATAGACAGTATAATAAAATAGATCAATATGAAAATGAATGGAGAAAAAAACACGGTATTAAAGAAGGAGAACCATCAACTTTAGTCCAAAAGAAAACCCTAAAAAAAATAATGGATACTCCTATAAAATCAAGTGCTCAAACTCTAGTTAATTAAATTAGAATAAGACTCAATGAAAACCCAAGATACTGCAAAACTATATAATTTACCAAAAATAGTTAAATTTTGTAAAAGGTGTACAATCTCAAATCAAAGACCAAGAACAATTTTGGACAAAAAAGGTGTTTGTTCAGCATGCAATTACTCTAAATATAAAAGAGAGAAAATTGAATGGAAACAAAGAGAGAAAGAATTTACTAAATTACTTGAAAGATTTAGAAGTTCTGACGGCTCATACGACGTTTTAGTTCCTTGTAGCGGAGGAAAGGATGGAAGTTATGTGGCTCATATATTGAAATATAAATACGATATGCATCCTTTAACTGTTACTTGGTCCCCTCTTCTTTACACAGAGATTGGAAAAAAAAATTTAAATTCATTTATAAACTCAGGATTTGATCATGTTCTGGGGACACCTAATCCAAAAGTTGTAAAAAAATTAACTAAATTAAGCTTTGAAAAATTAGGTGATCCTTTCCAACCATTTATTTATGGTCAGGTCAATTTTCCACTTAAAACTGCAATAAATAATAAAATAAAATTAATAATGTATGGTGAAAACCAAGAAGCAGAATATGGTGGTGATATTTCTAAAGCAAATATACCAACTCGTGATGTAGAAGATTTTAATAAATATTATTTTTCAGGAAAGGATATAGAGTTTTGGAAATCTGCAGGCTTGAAAGATGAAGACTTAAATTGCTTCAAAGGACCTCAAAAGGGTGAAATAACAAAAAAAAATTTAGAAATTCATTTTTTTGGATATTATCATTTTTGGGATCCACAAGAAAATTACTATTATTGTCAGGCTAATACAGGTTATGAAGCAAATCATGAACGAACAGAGGGAACTTACTCAAAATATGCAAGTATAGATGATAAAATCGATGGATTTCATTATTATCTTGCATACATTAAATTTGGGTTGGGAAGATCAACTTCTGATACAGCACATGAAATTCGTGATGAAAAGATAAATAGAGAAGAAGGCATTAAATTAGTAAAAAAATTTGATGGAGAGTTTCCAAAAAAATATTTTAATGAATTCTTGGATTTTTGTGAAATTAAAGAGGAAATTTTTTTTGAAGTTATCGATAGTTGGCGTTCAAAACATTTATGGAAAAAAGAAAAAGGTGAATGGAAGTTAAAATTTCCAGTTTGGAAATCTTGACTATTTTATGAGACTTATTTCCAGGATAGATCTCAAAGGGGACAAATTTGTAAAAAGCATACAAATGGAGGGTTTGAGAAATTTAGGAAATCCTAAATTAACAGCAGAAAATTATTGCAAGGAAGGAATAAATGAACTCATTATATCAGATTGCAGTGCAAGTTGGTTCGGGCAAGAAATTTTACCCAATGTAATTAAGGATATCACAGAGAATATTTTTATTCCAACTCTTATTGGTGGAGGAATACAAAAATTAGAGGATTGTGAGAAATTATTTCATGCCGGTGCTGATAAAATTACTATTAATACCGGGGCAATAAATAAACCTGATATTATTGATAGTATAGCGAAAAAATATGGGTCACAATCAGTATCTATTACAATAGAATACAAGTTTCAAAATGATGAATTTAACTTATATAAATGTTTTGGTAGAGAAAAAACACCTCTTAAAATGTCTAATTGGATTAACGAGGTAGTCTCACGAGGAGCCGGTGAACTAATTTTTTCATGTATTGACAAAGATGGTACAGGAAAAGGTTTTGATAAAAATATTCTAAATTTATTAGAAAATATTCGAATTGATGTTCCAGTGATTATCTCAGGTGGATTTGGCAAAATAGAACATTTAGAATTTCTAAAAAAATACATAAATCTTATCCAAGGAGTATGTATTTCAAAATCATTTCATTATAATGAAATTAAAATTAAAAAAGTAAAGGAATATTTTAACACGATTATTTTAAGTGAAAAAAAATAACATTTGTATTATAGATTATGGAGTAGGAAATTTTTTTTCTATTTATAAATTTATAAAAAAAATTGATATAAATACCATTGTATCTAATAATTATAGAACAATTGAATGTTCTAAATGCATAATTTTACCTGGGGTAGGAAGTTTTACAAGTGCTATAACTTTTTTGAAAAAAAATAATTTGATTAATTTAATAAAAAAAAAAAGTGAAGAGGGAACAAAAATAATTGGAATATGTTTAGGTATGCAAATAATGATGACATATGGAAATGAGAATGGTTATACCTCTGGTTTAAATTTTTTTAAAGGCGAGGCTGTAAAAATTAAAAAAAATAAAAACTATAAAATACCAAATATTGGTATTAGGGATTTAAGGATCAATACAGGTAAAAAAAATAATTTTTTAAAAAGATTTACAAAAAAAAATTTTTATTTTTTACACTCTTATAAAGTTGACATAATAAAAGAAAACGTTTTGGGATGGTCGCATATGGGAGATTTCAAATATGATATTCCAGCTATAATTCAAAAAAAAAATATTTTTGGTTTACAATTTCACCCAGAAAAAAGTAATAATGAGGGCTTTTTATTTTTTAGAGAATTATTAAAAAAGTAATATTTATGATTTAAAAAAATTTATCATATAGGGTAAAAAAAGATATCTTGACTTTAAATTAATTAAAAAAATAAATTATGAGGATGATATATATAATTGGATCTGGAGGTCATTCAAGGCCAGTCTTAGAGGTATTAAATGAAAAATATTCAAAGGCTGATAAAAAAATATATGACTTAAATTTTAAAAAAAATAAAAAAGAAAAAATACTTGGAGTAAAAATAGTAGGTTCTTTTGACAAATATCTAAAATCAAAAAAAAAAAATACTTATCTCGCTATCGGAGAAAATAAACTTAGACACAAAATTTATAGTATAATTAAAAAACAAAAAATTCAGACACCAAATTTAATTTCAATTACATCAACAATTTCTAAATATATCAAAATTGGAGAAGCTAACTTTATAAATAAAAAAGCATTAATTGGCACAGCTGTTAAAATTGGAAATAATAATATTATAAACTCAGGAGCATTAATTGAACATGAAGCGACAATTGGAAATAGCAATCACATTGCACCAAAAAGTATTATTGGCGGAAGAGTAAAAATAGGTAATAATGTGTTAATAGGCCTAGGAAGTAAAATTTTACCAGGAATTAAAATATGTAGCGATGTCGTAATTGGAGCGGGTGCTGTTGTAACAAAAAATATAAACAAACCCCAAACTTATATTGGAATTCCAGCAAAAGTGTTTAAAAAAAAAGCCTTAAAATCAAAAAAAAAAAATATTAAATAACTGTATGATATTTATTTCTACCGGTGGATTTAATCAAAAGAAAGGGACACAGGCTTATAGATATCTAAGAGAAAAAGGCTTCAAGAATATAGAATTTTCTGGTGGTAAATTCATAAAGAATTTTAATAAAAAGATTAAAGACTATAAAAATAATTCACAAATTCATAATTATTTTCCTCCACCTAAAAAACCTTTTGTTTTAAATCTATCTTCAAAAAATAAAGTAATAAGCTCCAAAAGTATTAATCTTGTAAAAAAGAATATTATTAACTCAAAAAAAATAGGCTCTAAATTTTATAGTTTTCATGCAGGTTTTAGAATTGATCCAAATTTTAAAGAATTGGGAAAACAAATTAATAATAGAATGTTGATTAGTAAAAAGGAGGCAATGAAAATTTTTTTTGAAAGAGTTGTTAAGTTGAGTAAATTTGCAAACAAACACGGTGTAAAATTATTTATAGAAAATAATGTAATTTCAAAAAAAAATTTAAAACGATTTAGAAGTAATCCTTTTTTATTAACTACTCCAAGTGAAATTATTTCATTTTTTAATAAATTACCAAAAAATTTAAATAATATAGGATTACTTTTAGATGTTGCTCATTTAAAAGTTTCTTCTAGAACACTAAAGTTTAATTTACAAAAATCTCACAAATCATTAAGAAAATATATAAACGCTTATCATCTGAGTGATAATAACGGAATAGTAGATTCTAATAAAAAATTTTCAAAAAATGCATGGTTTTGGAAACATTTTAAAAAAAATACCGATTTTATTACAATTGAAGTTTATAACGCCTCAGACAAAGATTATTCAAATTTAGTTAATATAGTAGAAAAAAAACTTAGCCGATGAATAATTTAAAAGATATTACCGTCAAAGAAAACGATAAAATAATTAAGGCTTTAAGAGTTATAAATTTGAATTCTCTTGGAGCTTGCTTTGTTGTAAGTAAGAGCAATGTCCTTAAAGGTGTTTTAACAGATGGAGATATAAGAAGAGGTTTAATAAAGAATTATTCCTTAAACGATAAAGTAATCAATTTAGTAAATAAAAATTTTTTTTGTTTAAACTTTAAAAGTAAAAAATCAACAATAGCAAAATCTTTCAGTTCTAGAATTAGATTAATACCTCTCGTAAATAAAAAAAAACAATTAGTTTCGTATTTAACAAATAAATCTAAAATTTCCTTAGCTAAACCAAATTTGGACGGAAATGAAACTAAATATCTAAACGAATGTATTAATACAGGATGGATTTCTTCAAATGGAAAATTTGTAAAAATGTTTGAGAAAAAATTCTCCAAATATGTAAAAATTAAAAATTGTTTAGCAGTTTCAAGTGGAACAACTGCTTTACAATTAGCATTAAAAACTCTTGATATAAAATATGGAGATGAGGTAATAGTTCCTAATCTAACTTTTGCATCACCCGTGAATGCAGTAATTCATGCAGGTGCAAAACCAGTTTTCGTTGATGTAAATGAAAATACATACTGTATTGATGAGACGCTAATTCAAAAAAAAATTACGAAAAAAACAAAGGCAATCATAGTTGTTCATCTTTACGGTCATCCATCAAATATGACTAAGATATTAAATATTGCGAAAAAAAATAAAATTAAAATTATCGAAGATTGTGCCGAGGCTTTAGGCTCGTATTACAAAAAGAAACACGTCGGACATTTTGGAGATATTTCAACATTTAGTTTTTTTGGTAACAAACTTATAACTACTGGTGAGGGAGGTATGATTTGCTTTAAATCTAAAGCACATAAAGAAAGAGCCGAGATATTGAGAGATCATGGAATGTCAAAAAATTTAAAGTACTGGCATGAAGAAGCTGGATTTAACTTTAGATTAACAAACATTCAAAGTGCAATAGGTTGTGCCCAAATAGAGAGAATTAAATGGTTTTTAAATAATAAGATGAATTTAGTAAAAAATTATAATTCCAGATTGTCAAAATTAAACTTTTTAACTTTACCAGGTGAATATGGACCTGTTAGTAATTCATATTGGCTTTACACAATTAAATTAAACAAAGATCTACTAAAATTTAAAAACAGAATTATTAAAGAGTTAAATTTCTACGGTATAGAGGCAAGACAAATTTTTTATCCTATGCATTTAATGAAACCTTATAAGAGATTCATAGACAAAAGGGATGAGTTTCCTGTTTCACTAAGATTATTCAATACCTCAATTAGTCTTCCAAGTGCCTACGATGTAAAAAAATCTGATGTTTCAAAAATTTATAATTATTTGTCTAAATTTAAGAATACATTAATGATACAAAAAAAATATTTATGAAAATTTACTCTTTTACTTTTGCAAGAGGGGGTTCAAAGGGATTACAAAATAAAAATTTAAAAAAATTTAAAAACAAATCACTTATTTCTTGGGCAATTAATGATTGCAAAAAAAGTAAATTTATTAATAAAAGCTTTATATCAACAGACTCATCTAAAATTGCAAATGAGGCGAAAAAAGCGGGGGCAATAGTGCCGTTCATTCGACCAAAGAATCTCTCTACAGATTTAAGTCCTGAATATTTATCTTGGAAACATGCACTAAAATTCCTAAAAAAAAATAACGATTTACCCGACATTTTTTTATCTGTGCCATGTACATCACCTTTGAGGACAAGTAAAGATTTAGATAAAATGATATCAATTTTTATAAAGAAAAAACCCAATCTCCTCGTGGCTGTTTCAGAGTCAGACAGAAGTCCGTATTTTAATATGTTTAAAATGAAAAAAAATAATATGATAGAAATTTTTGCTAAACCAAAAAAAAAAATTTTTAGACGCCAAGATTGTCCTAAAACTTATAATCTGACAACATTTGCATTTATTTCCAATCCAAATTATATTTTAAAATCTAATAACTTTTACTCAAAAGACGTAATTGGTTTTAAGGTAGAAAAAAAGCGTTCAATTGATATTGATACTATAGAAGATATAAAATATGCAGAATTTTTAAATAAAATATATGGAATTAAAAAATAAACATATTGTTTTAACTGGTAGCAAGGGTCTCATTGGAAAGGCTATTATGAAAGAATTCAAAAAGAAAAATAAGATTATCTCCATAGATTTACTAAAAATTCAAAAACAAAAAAACGTAGATCATTATATTTGTGATTTAGAGGATAGAAAGGATAGAGATTCAGTTTCCAAAAAAATTATAAAAAAATATAAAAAAATTGATATACTAATAAATTGTGCAGGTGCTGTTTCTGATTTTTTACCAACTAATATTACAGATATAAAAAAACAAAACTCAAAAATTTGGGATAAATTTATGGAAATAAACTTAACAAGCATATTTGATTTAACTTGTAAATTTAAAACCAATTTAGAACGATCAAATAATCCCTCTATTATAAATTTATCCTCGATATATGCTACTTCATATCCAGATTGGGAAATGTATAAAAATACAAAAGTACCAAGTGTATTATCCTATAGTGTTTCTAAGGGCGGTTTATTAAATTTAACAAAATGGTTAGCAACTTATTTGGCGCCTAAAATAAGAGTAAATGCAATATCACCTGGCGGTATTAAAAGAAGACAATCTCGGACATTTATTCAGAAATATATAAAAAAAACTCCAATGAAAAGAATGTGTAGAACAAATGATGTTGTAAATTGTATTAAATTTTTATCCGGTGATGACTCTAGTTATATTACTGGTCAAAATATTATTGTGGACGGTGGATTTACACTGGCTTAAACAATATAAATATTATTTAAATTACTTGAATGATAACTACATCAAAAAAAACTATTTTAGGTATTAGTGTAAGTCATAACGCAAGCGCTTGCTTAATGCACGAAGGTGAGGTTATAGCATGTTTGCAAGAAGAAAGATTTATTAACAAAAAAAATTTTTTTGGTTACCCAAAAAAGTCAATTGATTATTGTTTAAATATTGCAAGAAAAAGAAAACTAAATATTGATAAAGCAATTTTTACAACAAAAAAAAGATATATATATGATTTAAAGTATCCAGTCGGGCATTTTTTTTCGATAAAAGACTTTCATGATCATTATGGTAAAAAATTTTATGAGAGAAAAATTAAAAATTTATCCACTAAAAAATATTATACTCAACTAAAAAACGATAGAAGAAATCAAGAAAATTTATATCTGTCCCTAAAAAAGATTCCAGATAAGTTCGATTTTAATTTAAAAAAGGCTAGAGAATTACAAACAAATTTTTTAATTAAACAATCTAGAGGTAAAATTAAAAAAATTGAGTTTTTTGATCATCATAGCTGCCATATAGCTTATGCATATTTTTCATCAAGAAAGAGATTAAAAAATTCTGCAATTATCACCATCGATAGTCAAGGAGATGGTTTAAATCAAACTGTTTGGATTTGTGATGAAAATAAAAAAATTCGAAAAATTTCTGAAAGCTCACAGTGCGATATAGCAAGAACATACAAGTTAACTACATTACTGTTAAAAATGAAACCTGACGAACATGAATATAAGGTCATGGGTTTAGCTCCTTATTCAAAAAATGAATATTCCAGAAAAGTTTACGAAAGAGTTTATAAAAATCTTCTTCAGGTAAAAGGTTCTAAAATAGTACATAAAAATAGACCCAAAGATTTATATAAATATTTAATCGAGTCAACATCTGGAGAAAGATTTGACAATATAGCAGGAGCAGTGCAAATTTTTGTTGAAAAATTAGTAACAAAGCTTTTTTTAAATATTTACAAAAAATATAAAATTAAAAATTTTTATTTATCCGGTGGTGTATCCATGAATATTAAAATGAACAAAATAATTAAAGATTTACCATATGTTGATAATTTTTTTGTACAACCATCAGGAGGAGACGAATCATTAGCAATGGGTGGATGTTATTTAGAAGAAAGATTTAATTCGAAACCCTTTGAAAATATTTATCTGGGTAGAGACATATTTCATAATTTTAGTGAGAAAAAATTTTTAAACTACGTCAGAAATAAAAAAAACTTAAAATTAAAACTAAATTTTTCACCAAATGAAGCTGCAAAACTTTTATCCAAAGGTGAGGTTTTAGCAGTTGCAAGAGCCAGAGAAGAATTCGGCGCAAGAGCACTCGGTAATAGAAGCATTCTTGCCGATCCATCAAATGTTAAAATTATTCAAAAAATCAATGAATTAATAAAGAATAGGGATTTTTGGATGCCTTTTGCATTAACTATTTTAAATAATAAGCATAAAAAATTTATTCTAAATAAAAAAGATATTAATAGCGAGCATATGACAATTGGCTATGATACAGTTGAAAAAAACCATAACTTAATCGAGGCAGGTACGCATAGGTATGATAAATCTGTAAGACCACAAATATTAATTAAAAAATCAAATCATAACTTTTATAATTTAATCATTGAGTTTTACAAATTAAAGAAAATTCCAGCTTTGTTAAATACTAGCTTAAATTTACATGGTTCTCCAATAGCTTCAACCATTAAAGAAGTCTTATATACTTTTGAAAATTCAGATTTAAAATATCTTTACATTAATGATAAATTTTTAATCAAAAAAACAAATTAATTTTGATGAAAAACTAATTATTTAAATGAAAATTGCTTTTATAATTAATAAAAAAATGACCTTAAAATTTGTTAAGGATATTATTAATGTTTGTTTGAAAAAAAATTTCAATATTTATTTGTTATTTGACTACACAGTCGATCGTCATCATGGAAAATGGAGAGAATTTCCATCATTAGATGTTTTTCAAAATGAAAATGAAAATATTTTTAAAGTAGCAATATCCAAACATATTCAAATAGAAGAAATTTCAAAAAAAGAAAATTTTGACTATATAATTTCTATAATTTCCCCATCAGGTTTTAAAATCAAAAAAAAAAATCTTAATTGCAAATGGGTGTTATTACAAAGTGGAATTGATACATTTCACTATGAAAATGACTTTAAAAATATTGATTATATTTTTTTTTACAGTGAATTTTGGAAGAATAAATATTTAAACAAAAATAATGATAGTCAGAATTTATTATGCTTTGGTAATTGTCAGTTTGATAATCAAATAAATTTTAGTAGAAAAAAAATTTTAAAAAAGTACGACCTTGAAGATAAAAAAATTTATTTATATTTACCATTTGGTCCAGTAAATTTATACAATTTTTCATCAAGTTTTACGAAATTTATAGCTCTTTATTTCTTTAACTGGCCAGATATAGACGATAAATTTTACACGATAAAAAAAAAAATTTATAAGTTTGCCTCTAGTTTTTATTTTAATGAAATAAATATTTTAAAGAAAATTTATACTTATTGTAAAAGTAAAAATATAAATTTAGTTATAAAGTCTAGATCTAAAAGACTTATTGATGAAAATTATGTTAATTACTCTGATCTTATTTTATATGATGAAGAATTGCTTAAACCTACCATCCATGAGATATTACATATTTCAGATGTTGTTTTTACGCCGCCCTCAACTGTGATTGGTGAATCGATTTATTTTAAAAATAAAACTATAATTTTGAATAATAATCTTTTTTCATATAATAATAGAAATTACTTTAACTCTTTCTCTAAAGATTATTTTTTTTGGGATAATTTAAGTAAAGGAATTAATACAAGCGATTTTAAAAATAAAAATATTGAAGATATTATTAATTTTGAGTTTTCTGAGACTGATAGAAAAAATTATTTATTAAAATTTTTTAATTTTCATGAGAACATTAATGTTTCGAATAAAATTATTGAAAAATTAGAAACAGATTTAAAGTTATGATTGCAAAAAAAATTATAAAATCTTTACTAGATCCTTTTACACTTCCTCATAAAATTAATTTTCATAGCAGAAAATTATTCAATAAGTGGTATTATCAAAGTAGATATAACAAAAATGAATTTGAGAAATATCAAGAAAATTTATTTAAAGATTATGGAATAGATTATTTTGGTGCACTCAGTAATCTAAATGATAAAAGGTCAAATTACTTAGAATTAGAATTAAAAAAAAATTTAGCTCATTCGGAACATCAAACTTTCTTTTCAGGCTTATCTTTAATTAATAACAATATAAATAGAATACTTGAAATAGGGACTTTCAATGCTCAAAATGCTTTTTTATTGTCAGTATTGTTTAAGAAAGCTCAAGTAATTACTGTCGACTTGCCCAGTGATAGTAATGATTTTATTAATTCTTACAAAAGGGCCGATCCAAATAATTTAGAAAATTTTTTGAATGAAAGAAATTCAAGAATAAGTAAAAGAGACAATTTATCCATCATAGAAAAGAATTCTGTAAATTTAATAAATTTTGAGGGAAAGTTTGATTTAATTTGGATTGATGGAGCTCACTTTGATCCTATTGTAACAATGGATATTATCAATTCTTTAAATTTATTAAGTGATAAAGGTTTAATTTTATGTGATGATATTCGAAAGTCAGAAAAAAATGCAACATGGAGATTAATTAACATTTTAAAGAAAGAAAATATTATTGATTTTTCTCTTATTCTAAAATGGCTAGATCCAGAACATAATGCAAACCCAAATTTTAGATCGTACATATCAGTAATAAAAAAAATTAAAGATTAGCTGTGAAAATATCATTCGGATTAAAGATAAAAGATGGTCCATGGGGAGGCGGCAATCAGTTTATGACAAATATTTCAAGTTATTTTAAAAATAGGAATAATGAAATAATTAATCATTTAAATGATAATGATATAGATATAATAGTTTTGATGGATCCTAGATACAACAGTTTATCATCAACATTTAACCATTTTGATATTTGCAAATATCTGCAAAATGTAAATAAGAATGCATTAGTTGTTCACAGAGTAAATGAATGTGACGATAGAAAAGGAACTGATTATGTAAATAAAAACTTAATAGATGCAAATCAGTTTGTAGATCACACAATATTTATCAGCAATTGGTTAAAAGACAATTTATCTCAATATAAAAACTTTAAGAACTCTTCAGTAATACTTAATGGAGCAAATAAAGATATATTTAATTATTCAAATTCTGATGACAAAATTAGAAACAAGCTTAAAATTGTTACTCATCATTGGAGCACACATATAAATAAAGGGTTCGAAATGTATAATCATTTAGATAATTTGTTAAATGATAAAAAATTATCAGAAAAAATTTCTTTTACTTTTATTGGAAATTTACCAAAGAACTTTAAGTTTAAAAATACAAATTACATAGAACCCAAAAATGGTTTGGAGCTTGCTAATTTAATTAAAATTCATGATGTATACTTAACCGGATCAATAAATGAACCAGGTGGCAATCATCAAAATGAAGGTCTGAATTGTGGACTACCTGTTTTATATTTAGAAAGTGGATGTATGAGTGAGTATTGTAGAGGCTATGGTATTGTATATTCAAAAAATTCTCTAAAAGAAAAAATTTATGAAATTAGGGAAGAATATAATAATTTTAGAGATAAATTAAAAAGTTATCCCTATAACTCTGATTTAATGTGTAAAAATTATGAAAATATATTCATAGAATTGATTAAAAATAAAAATGAAATTATTAAAAATAGAAAATTACCAAAAACAAATTTTATTTCAAAACTCAAATTTAAATTTAACTTAAAATAAAAAAATGAAATTTTGTATTATAGGTGCAGGTTTTTTTGGACTTTCTATTGCAATCAAAATTAAAGAAAAATATCCAAGAGCACAAGTTACAGTCTTTGAAAAAGAAAAAGAAATCCTTATGGGTGCCAGTGGAAAAAATCAATTCAGATGTCATTTAGGATATCATTACCCAAGATCAGAACAAACTATCAAGGAATGTAAGACCAGTTTCAAAGAGTTTAATAAATATTTTTCTGGATGTTATATAAAAAGTGAAAATTATTATGCTATTGCAAAAAAAGATTCACTTACTAATTTTGAAAAGTATCTTCAAATCTTAAAAAAAAATAAATTAAGTTTTAGAGTTTGTGAAAACAATTTACTCAAAAAAGAAAATATAGAAGGGGTAATAAACGTAGAAGAAAAATTGATAAATATATATTTAATTAAAAAAAGATTTCAGAGAATTATTAATAGCCTAGGAATTAAAATTGTTTGCAATAAAAAAATAATTCTTGATGAAAATTTTATAAAAAATTATGATAATGTCTTTTTATGTACTTACGATAATAATAATAATAATTTAAAAAACTTTAAGTCTTCAAAAAAAAAATATCATTACCAATTAGTAGAAAAAATAATTACAAAAACACCACGAGAATTTAATAATAAAAGTTTTGTAATACTTGATGGACCATTTATGTGTATAGATCCATATTATAAAAATAATCTTTCTATATTAGGCAGTGTAAAAGAGTCGGTAATAAATTTTAAAAATAGCAAATATCACAATTTCGAGAGAAAATTTAAAAATTTAAATAGTAAATATCTGCATCATTTACCTAATTTAAAGTTCCCAGGAATTAAAAAAAGTTTTGAGAGTTTTTTTAACGGATTTCACAAAACCCGATATTATAAATCATTTATTGTAGTGAGGTGTACAATTAAAAATGCAAATGATGAGAGAGTAACAAAAGTAAATACAAAAAAAAATGTGTTTAAAATTTATTCTGGAAAATGGATAAGTTGTATGGAAACAGCAAATAATATTTTAAAAAAGATTTAATATGAATTTTGTACTAGTTGGTAAAGGATCATGGGGTAAAAAATTGTATGTTAATTTAAAAAAAATTGGAAATGTGAGAAAAATTATAAGAAGTAAAAATAGTTACCAAAATATCAATTTAAAAAATATAGATTGGATAATAATTGCTAGTCCAAATAATTTTCATTACCGACATGTTAAGTTTTTTCTAGAAAAAAAAATGAATGTTTTTTGTGAAAAACCTCTAACAACTAATTATAATCTTACAAAAAAATTGATTAAGGTTTCTAAAAAAAATAAAACTAACCTTTATATTAATGATATTGAAATTTTTAAAAATAAAAAAATAGTTCCAAAAAAAAAAAATTATATTTATAGAAATAAATTTAGTAATTACGATTTTAAGCAAACTTTATTTGCTTTAGCCTATCATGATTTCTATATTTTAAGTAAATTTATATTTAAAAGTAAAATTAGAATTAAAATAATTAATACCAAAAATAAATTATATCATTTTAAAATTGCAAATAAAAAATTAGTTTTTGATTTTAAATATAATTTAAATAAAAAATCTCAACATAGAATTAATAACATAAATCTTGTATCAAAAAATAACTTTATTTTAAAAATGTTTAAATATGTTTTTTCTTTAAATAAAAATTTTAAGGACAATCATGACCGTGCCTTAAATGCATCTTATTTAATTGATAAAATTCTTAAAAAAAATGAAAATACTTTACGTAATAAATAGTCCATGCTGGACTGAAATTTCTCCATTAGGATTAAATAATTCAGATATGTTTTCTGATGAACTATCTGAAAATTTCACATTCTTTTATTATAATTTGATGAAATTTGGACTTATTGAGAAAGTAATAATTTTTGTAGAAGAAAAAAGATGGCGTAATGACGAAAACATAAAAAAAAAAATTACAACAGATTATGGTACGTTAGAAGTAAGAAAAGATTTTAATAAATTTGAAGTTATAAACTCTGATCCTAACATGAATTTTGTATTTTGTTGGTCTAACATTGAAGAATGTGGCAAAATTAAAAACAAGTTTGTCATTGTAGATAACCAATTTCATGGCTATATAAAGAAGTCTTCTATTAACAACAATATTCATGATTTAGTCTTAACTGAAAGTAAAAATTTTAAAAAATATATACCTGAAGGCATACCATCTTACGTATATAAGCTCATTTGTTATGATCATGAAAGATTTCAATTAGATAGAAAAGAAATATCAAAAAATAAAAAATACGACTGGATTATGATATCCTCTTTTGATAAACGAAAAAGACACTTAGAGTTTTTAAATAGCTTGAATGAAAATAGTTTAACACATTTAAAAGGATGCATTATAGCGCGAGACCCAAATAATAAAAAAAAAAAATTTTTTGATTATTTTAAAAAAACACCCTGGAAAATTTTTAATGAAGTAAAAAAATTAAGTAAAAAGATGAATTTTGATATCTTTTTAAATATCCATCAAACTAAAAAGATAGAACTTACTTTAAATAGTAAAATTTTCATAAATAGTTCAATTTTAGATAGTGGTCCTAGGGCGCAGGTTGAGGCAATGCAATTAAATATTCCAGTTTTAACGATGCCTCATATAGGTTCGTCCGATATAATTGAAAGCAAAAAAAATGGAGAAATTTCAAATGATATTGAAGATATGCCAAATAAACTAAAATTAATGTTAGACAATTATGCTCTATATAGTCTAAACACTTTTGAAACTTATTTAAAATCAGATCTATTTATGCCTGACCTAGTTCGAAACATACAATTCTATTATAATAAAAAAATAAATAAGTAAAAACTCTCTAGTAATGAATTTATTATTCACTATCTTAAATATAATATGGTTAATAAACAGAAAATCCATTTTTTAGGTTTGAATAAAATTTGGGTTCCGGGTAGAGAATTTCATCATTTAAAAGAAATTTTAAGTGAAGTTGGATGTAAAATTACAAATTCTAGAATTGCTTTTAACTCAAAAGTTTATTTAGAGGATAAATATTCACTAAAAAAATCATTTTATCATTTATTTAAAAATAAAGTTTACTTTGATTATTTCCACGGGAATCCTTTAATAAGTCCTGAATTTAAGGATTTATTTGATTATACTCTAAAAAATCAAAATAAATTTAGCAAAATAAGAGTTACAAATAATCAGATTTATGAAATTTTTTCTAAGAATGGACTTAAAGAAAAGCTAAAA
>TARA_B100000963_G_scaffold359299_1_pt1 | contig 36068 bp, 32 predicted proteins | sample TARA_B100000963 | Tara Oceans TARA_B100000963 (sample SAMEA2622097) | marine metagenome | biome: marine biome (ENVO:00000447); feature: surface water layer (ENVO:00002042); material: "saline water (ENVO:00002010), including plankton (ENVO:xxxxxxxx)" | depth 5 m | reverse complement strand
AACTAATAAAACTTACTTTGAAAATACAAATAAAAATTATTAATTCTTGTGAATTACATGACATAAGAAGTATAGTTCTTCGAAATGGGTTAGATCCCAAAATGTGTACTTTCGAAGGTGATACGAGAATAAATTCTATTCATATTGGGGCGTTCATTGAAAATAAAATTGTTGGTGGCGTATCCTTAATTAAAAACAATTGTAAAATAAATAATGAAAGAGAATGTTTTCAATTGCGAGGTCTTTGTGTTTATGAAAAGTATCAAAATTGTGGTATTGGTACAAAAATTTTAAGTAAAGTTGAGAATATAATTACTGAAAAAAACACCAAATACATTTGGATGAATGCCAGAGAAAGTGCTGTTAAATTCTACTTAAATCTTGACTATATAAATTCGAATAGAACAAAGATTATTGGAAATATTGGTTTACATTACATGCTTTATAAATACCTATGAATAAAAGAAATTTGTTATGTATATTGATATTATTATTGGCTAATTCGCTGATGTATACACAAAAAATAAATACTGATGTTTTGACTGGTATGGACAATTCCAAAATTGTTCGTGATACAATTCAACTCGAAAGGCAAACCTACGCTGCATTTATAAAAATGAAAGATGCCGCTGAAAAAGATGGTATCAAGATTAAACTTGTTTCTGGATTTAGAGATTTTCAACGGCAACTAACAATCTGGAATAATAAATACAAAAAATTCACAAAAGAGTTTTCATTAGATGGACCTACAGCAATTAAAGAAATAATAAGATTTTCTACAATTCCTGGAACCTCAAGACACCACTGGGGTACCGAAATTGATGTTATTGATAAAAATTTTGAAAATGAAAAGAATTTATTGATTTCAAAAAAATATGAAGAAGGTGGAATCTTTAATTCTTTGAAAAAATGGATGGATAAAAATTCAGAAAAATTCGGTTTCTATATTGTATATGATGATGATATTAATAGACCGGGATTTGAATATGAGCCATGGCATTACACATACAAACCAGTTTCTGACTTTTATCAGAGAGAATTTCTTAAACTTGATTTAAAATCGATAATTTCAAAAACTAAGGTAGCAGGAAAAGAATTTATTGATGAGGAATTTATAAAAAAATATATAAATGAAAATATCATGGGTATAAGCTCCGATTTAAAATGATTTTTTTATGACTAAATTTGAATTTAAAATAGATTTTTGAAAATTAATAAAAAAGTACTTCTCATGATTTTAGATGGTTGGGGAATTACTAACCAACCTAATAAATCTGCAATCACAAAAGCAAATACTCCAAATTACGATGATTACGTAAAGACATATCCAAATGCTCAATTATTTACTCACGGTGAACATGTCGGTTTACCTAATGGTCAAATGGGAAACAGTGAGGTTGGTCACATGAATATTGGCAGCGGAAGAGTTGTTATGCAAGAACTTGCAAAAATCAATTATGATATTGAAAATAATAGGTTTGATAAAGATAAAGTGCTAACAAAAAAAATAGAAAAATCTATTCAGAATAACAAAAATATTCATCTCATTGGTCTGCTTTCAGATGGTGGAGTTCACTCACATATAGATCATCTAAAACACATAATTAACATGACCAATCAAATGAATGCAAAAAATGTTTTCATACATGCATTTACTGATGGACGAGACGTAGATCCCAAGTCTGGTGTAAATTTTATATCTGAAATTATAGAGTTTACAAAGAATAAATCGGCAGAAATAGCAACAGTTTGTGGGAGATATTACTCTATGGATAGAGATCATAGGTGGGAAAGAATAAAAAAAGTATACGATTTAATGGTTAATGGTATTGGAGAAATAACCACTGACATATTACGTTCAATTGAAAATTCATATGATGAAGGAGTGACTGATGAGTTTATGAATCCTTTAATTTTTAAAAAGGACGGGCAACCAATTACCAATATAGAGGGTGGAGATTTGGTTGTATTTTTTAATTTTAGAACAGATAGAGGTAGACAACTCACAGAGGTTTTGACACAAAAAAATATTAGTGATTTTGGGATGCAAAAAGTTGATATTGATTTGGTAACAATGACTATTTATAATGATGATTTTGTTAATGTTGATAGCATTTACCAAAATGAAATATTGGAGGATACTCTTGGGCAAGTTCTTTCAAAGAATTATAAAAAACAAATTAGGATAGCAGAAACGGAAAAATACCCACACGTAACATTTTTCTTCAGTGGAGGAAACGAAAAAATATTGAAAAATGAAAGAAGAATTATGTGTAATTCGCCAAAAGTTGCAACTTATGACTTACAACCTGAGATGAGTGCTCATGAAATTGTAAGTGAAATTATTCCAGAGATTGAATCAGAGTCAGCTGACTTTATTTGTCTCAATTTTGCTAATCCTGATATGGTTGGTCATACTGGAAATTTTGATGCAGCTGTTAGTGCATGTGAAGTAGTTGATGAGTGCATGGGTAGAGTAGTAGATAAGTGTATTGGTAATAATTACTCTGTAGTTATAATTGCAGATCACGGGAATAGTGATGTTATGATTAATGATGATGGTTCGGCAAATACAGCCCATACAACAAATCCCGTACCCATTATAATCATAGATAATGAAATAAAAAAAGTTGATGATGGAATTTTGGCAGATGTAGCACCAACAATATTAAAACTACTAAATATCTCTAAACCTAAATTAATGACAGGAAAAATATTAATATGAAAAAATTTATAATCATACTCACTATTACTTTTTTTTCATGTGATAACATGAAAAAAAATACAACTAAAGATGTTGACCCAAATGACTTAGAATATGTTGATTTAATTGGTGAATTTTCAAGAAAAGACCTATCAAATGTTTTATATAGGTCTTGGTTTGATCAAAATTATGAAAACTATAGCGTCGATAAAGAAACTGCAGATAAAATAAAGCAGCACATGAGTAGAGATTTAAAAATAAAAGTTATAATGGGTACTTGGTGCTCTGATAGCCGTGAAAATGTACCCTCATTTTTTAAGGTCGTAGATTATTTAAATGTTAATGAAAGAAATATTGATTTAATTGGTCTTGATGTTAATAAAGAGAATCCCAACAACGATGAAATAACATATAATATAATCAATGTTCCAACATTTATTTTTTATAAAAAGAGTGAGGAGATCAATAGAATTGTTGAAATAACCCTTGAGTCATTTGAAAAGGATATTTTAAAGATTTTAGACGGATCTGGATACGAAAATGCCTATTATGGATTCTAAAAAGGTTATTTTAAAAAGTTTAGAAGAAATTACTTTATTGTACAAAAGTGCTCAACTGGTATCGAAAACCTTGGGTATGCTTGCCAAAGAGATTGAACCTGGTGTTAATACTTTATATCTGGACAAAATTGCGGAAGAATTCATTAGAGACCATAATGGGATTCCTGGTTTTTTAGGTATGTATGATTTTCCCAATACACTATGTGTTAGTATAAACCATGAGGTTGTTCATGGAATACCAAATAATAAACCTTTAAATGATGGAGATATAGTATCAATTGATTGTGGAGTATTAATGAACAATTTTTATGGTGATCATGCATACACATTTGAGGTTGGTGAGGTAAGTGATGATATAAAGAGATTATTGAAGATTGCAAAGGAGTCACTATACATCGGGATAGATAATTTTAGAATCGGAAATAGAGTTGGTGACATCAGTTATTCAGTACAAAAGCATAATGAATCAAAAGGATATGGTGTTGTGAAAGAGCTTGTTGGTCACGGACTGGGGAAGAATCTGCATGAAAAACCCGAAGTTCCAAATTTTGGAAAGAGAGGTAGTGGAAAAAAATTTATGAATGGAATGGTGCTAGCGATTGAACCAATGATCAACATGGGTACCGACCAAGTAATTCAATCCTCAGACGGATGGACTATTGAGACAAAAGACGGAATGCCAAGTGCTCATTATGAGCATAATGTGGCTTTAGTTGATGGCAAGCCCATACTATTATCGACTTTTGATTTTATTTATGAGACTTTAGGAATAAAGTCTGATGAAGAAAAAAAATTTAGATGGAATGCAGAGGATAATTAAAATTATTTTAAATCTTTTTTCAAGAAAATTTCTAATCAAAATCAGCCTATTATTAAACCCTGTTTTTGAACTGATTTTTAAGGGTAACAACTTTCATGATCCAATCAATAATAAATCTTACTCATATTTTTTTCCTTATGGATACAATAAACTTAGAAAAAATGCCCTATCCCCTGGAACATTATCTTTAGAGAGACACCGACTTCTTTGGATTTTTCTCCAAGAGGAAACTAATTTTTTTAATCCCAATAATAAAATATTACATATCGCACCAGAACAATGTTTTTACAAACTATTTAAAAAAAAATTTGATTCATATACTACTTGTGACCTTAATTCACCTTTGGCAGAAATTAAGGCTGATATTTGCAATCTACCATTTAGAGAAAACGAATTTGACTATGTATTATGTAACCACGTTTTAGAGCATGTCTATGATGATGAAAAAGCAATGAGAGAAATATATAGAGTTCTAAAATTAAAGGGAAGTGCCATACTACAAGTTCCGATTAATGAAACATTGGAAAATACTATTGATGGAAGAGATTGTAAGGACAAAAATTTAAGAAACAAACTTTTTGGTCAATATGATCATTTAAGAATTTATGGAAAAGATTACTACGATAAATTAATTAAAGTTGGTTTTAAAGTAGAAAAAATTGACCAAACGAAGAAGATTGACGAATCTTCAATTTTAAAATTCAGTTTAATTAAGGGTGAAATAATACCATTCTGTACCAAAATTTAATAAATAAATTTTTGAAAGCCTTCAGAGATAAAACTTTTAAGTTCATCGTTATCATCTAAATAAATAATCATACTTTCAATATCATCATTTTCTATTGTTAATTGTTGTGCATTGTCGAGGTTTCCAGCCATCATAGCAGTTGCAAAAGCGTCCGAGACAAAACAAGAGTTAGATATCACAGATACACTAAAAATATTTGTTTGTTCAAATTCTCCATTTATTGGATTAATAATATGAACATATTTTTTCCCTGTTACACTATCAATCCTAAAATTTCTGTAGTTTCCTGATGTAGCAATTGCTGCATTTTGGAGTTTGATTCTTTTATAAAAATTATCATCAGTTTTGTTCGGAATAGGGTTTTCTATTGCTATTGACCAAAACATATCCTTGGATTGGTTTTTACCTGACGTTCTTATTTCACCTCCAATATCAACCATAAAATCATCAATAGATTTGGAAATTAAAAATTCAGATATTACATCAACAGCATAACCCTTGGCGATTGCATTAAAATCTAGTTTAGATTCATAATTTAGTTTTTTAACTTCCCCATCTATAATATCAATTTTGTCAAAACCTACCGTGTTAAGAATTATATTCAACGAATCTTTTGAAATTATGTTTTTATTTTTTAACGGACCGAAACCAGCATAATCAAGCAATTTTCCAATGGATGGATCAAAATAACCACCTGTTTTTTTATAGATTAATTTGGATTTTTTGAAAATATCATTAAATAAATCATCCACAATAACCTTTTCATTCCTGTTAACTTTAGATATAATTGATGATTGGATATACGTTGATAATGAATTATTAAAGTGATTAAAAATAGAATCAATTTCCTTTTCAATGAGGTGGTTACTTTCATCACATTCAAAAAATTTTACTTGATAGTATGTGCCAAAGGTTGAACCTTTTAAAAGCGTATAATTTGGTTCTAAATCACACGAAATATTTAATAAAACAAAAAGGAAAAGGATTTTTTTTAGATTAGCCTCCAAAGTCATCAAATCTTATATTTTCAGGTGGAACTCCAAAATCAAGTGCCATTTTTTCAACTGCTAAATTCATTAAAGGAGGACCACAATAATATACTTCGATATCTTCAGGAGAATCATGAAAATTTAAGTAATTATCAATTACAGCTTGGTGTATAAAACCAATAAAACCATCACCTTCACCATCCAAACCATCTTTAACTTTCCAATTATCTTCTTCTAATGGCTCGGAAAGTGCAATATAAAATTTAAAGTTGGGGAAATCCTTTTCTAAAGCCCTAAAATGATCAACATAAAATAATTCTCTTTTTGATCGACCACCATACCAAAAGTTAACCTTTCTGCCACTTTTAATAGTTCTGAATAATTGATATAAGTGAGACCTCATCGGAGCCATACCTGCACCTCCTCCAACATATAACATTTCAGCATCTGATTCGTTAATAAAGAACTCTCCATAAGGACCTGATATAGTGACTGTATCACCTGGTTTTTTTGAAAAAATATATGATGAAGCAACGCCAGGATTAACATCCATCCACTTATTGATTTTTCTGTCCCAAGGAGGTGTTGCTATTCTTACATTAAGCATAATTTCTTTTCCCTCCGCTGGATAAGATGCCATCGAATAAGCTCTCTCGACATCATCATCATTTTTCATTTTTAAATCCCATAGTCCAAAGTTATCCCATTCTAATTTGAACTTTTCTGGGTCATCAGGATGTTCTTTAGGGTGTGATGTTATATCAATATCTTTGTAAGCTACTTCGCACTTAGGTATTTCAATTTGAATATAACCTCCAGCTTTATAATTCATTTCTTCTGGAAGTTCAACGACAAACTCTTTTATGAATGAAGCGACATTGTAATTTCTTACAACCTTAGCTTCAAACTTTTTTATTCCAAAGACTTCCTCCGGAACATGAATATTCATATTTTCTTTAACCTTTACTTGACAACCAAGTCTCCATCCATCTTTTATTTCCTTCCTTGAAAAATGTGGTTTCTCAGTTGGTAATATTTCCCCTCCCCCCTCATTAACAATGCATTTACACTGTATACATGTACCACCACCCCCACAAGCAGATGGCAGAAAAACTTTGTTATCTCCCAAGGTGGATAGTAAAGTGCTACCTGAACTAACCTCAATTTCTTTTTCATCATTAATCAAAATCTTTACTGGTCCAGATGGCAACAACCTCGCTTTGACACCTAAAAGCATAGCAACTAAAAGGAAAATAATTACAATAAAAATTAGTGTACTAATTAATATATAAGTTGTAATATCCATTTTTTATAATTTAATTCCCATAAAACTCATAAATCCTAGAGCCATCAGACCTGTAATAATAAAAGTTATCCCCAGACCTTTTAGAGGGGCAGGGACATTTGAGTATGCAATCTTTTCTCTAATGGCAGCAATTGCAACTATTGCTAAAAACCAACCCACACCTGATCCAAAACCATAAACTGCAGCCTCTGATATACCAGAGAAATCCTTAATCTGCATAAAAAGTGACCCACCTAAAATGGCACAATTGACAGCAATAAGTGGGAGAAAAATTCCAAGAGATCCATAAAGGGCTGGTGAAAATTTTTCCACAATCATTTCAACTAATTGAACCATTGATGCTATGACGGCTATAAACATTATTAAACTTAGAAAACTTAAATCTAACTGAGCGTACTCAGGACCTATCCATGATAAAGCACCATCAACTAATAAATATTCATATATAAGATAGTTTAAAGGTACTGTTATAGTTAATACAAAAATAACAGCAAGACCCATGCCTACTCCATTTTTAAGAGTTTTGGAAATCGCTAGATATGAGCACATTCCAAGAAAATACGCAAAAACCATATTTTCGATAAAAATGCTTTTGATGAATAAATTAGCGTAGTCTTCCCACATAATTTTTGTTAACCTTTTTCGATTAATTTCTTATTAAATGATCTCTGAATCCAAATTATTATACCAACTGTAATTAAGGCCATTGGGGACAACAGCATTAACCCATTATTAACATACCATGATTCATATAAAAAGTCAGGCACAACTTGCATACCCCACAAGTTTCCAGATCCTAGAAGCTCTCTAAAAAGAGCAACTAAAATTAGGATTATTCCATAACCAATTGCATTTCCAATTCCATCCAAGAATGATTTCCAAACTCCATTTCCAAGGGCAAAAGCTTCTAATCTACCCATTACAATACAATTTGTAACAATTAAACCTATAAATATTGAGAGTTCTTTACTAACATCATATGCATACGCTTTTAAAAATTGATCAACAAGTGCAACCAAAGATGATATAACAACCAGAAACACAATAATTCTTATTCTATTTGGAATAAGATTCCTCAATACAGAAATAATAACATTACTGCAAGCCATTACAAAAATAACAGATGCAGTCATAACTACAGCAGGCTTTAATTGAACAGTAATTGCTAAGGCAGAGCAAATTCCTAGAACTTGGACTGTTATAGGATTATTATCATCAAGCGGATCCGATAAAAGCTTCTTGTTTTTCTTTGAAAAAATACCCTCTGCTGAGTTTCTGCCAATAAATAATAAGGAGGGTTTTTTATTTTTTACTTTTTTCATCTCATTGAAACTTTTTCATTAATTAATGATAAATAGGGTAAATAATTATTAATTCTTTCATAAATCATTTCAGTAACTCCATCGCCAGTAATAGTGGAACCAGATATTGCATCTACCTCGTGATCGTCTTTATCAAGATTAGTTGGATCATTATTACCTTTTAGGACTGTTATACCAACTAACTTACCTTCACGATTAAATATTTTTTCGTCTTTAAAACTTTCTTTAAACCAATCTTTTGTTATTTCTGCTCCCAATCCTGCAGTTTCTCCTTTGTGATCGAAAGAGACACCATTGACTGTATTGAAATCTGACTTCAATGATATATAACCCCAAATTGCATCCCAAAGTCCAGTACCACGAAGTTCAATTATATAATACTTTTCGTCGTTTATTTCAGCAACATATAAGGGAAAATGCTGGTCTTTATAGTCTTTTTTTAATTCTTTTGCCAAATTTAAGTCTGAAAATGGGTTAATATTTTCATTAATCGATCCGTCAATTTTTAAAGCAAGTTCCTCTGTTATATACTTTTTGTATGACTTCTCTGCTTCATCTCGGTTAACACTAATACCAACAGTTGAAAGTATATTTTGCATTTTTTCATTTTTAACATTTTCATCCTGCATTGGCTTTAATGTTTGTGAGGTGTATGCTAAAATGGATGCAATGCCAATTATCATAATTCCAACAAATAAAAAAGTATATAAATTTGAATCTCTATTCATTATGCTGTTTTTAATTGTGTTTTCAGCCTATTTTCTCTCCTTTTTACATTAGCTTCTATAACATAGTGATCAATTGTAGGTGCAAAAACATTCATTAGTAGAATTGCTAACATAACTCCCTCAGGATAGGCAGGATTAAAAACCCTAATTAAAATACATAAAACACCAACTAATATTCCATATATCCATTTTCCTTTAACTGTTTGCGCGGCTGAAACCGGATCGGTGGCCATAAAAACAACACCGAAAGCAAAGCCACCTACAATCAGATGATTTTGCCAATCAAAACTCATTAACGCATTAGCTCCCCAAAGATTAAAAAGAAAACCCGTTATGGCAGCACCTATAACACCGCCTAACATAATTCGCCAACTACCGATGCCAGTATAAATAAGAATGAAAGCACCAACTAATACCATTAGCGTAGATGTTTCAGCAATTGAACCAGGAATTGATCCAATAAACATTTCTAAAACACCAAACTGTTCAGGTGAGTTACCTGCAGCCAACATACCAAGAATTGTTTCCCCTGAAACTCCGTCAATATTTGAGGCCTCAGAAACCCAAACTTGATTACCAGACATGTAGGTTGGATATGCAAAAAAAGCAAATGCTCTTGCAGTTAATGCAGGATTTAAAATATTCATTCCGGTACCTCCAAATGCTTCCTTACCAATAACCACTGCAAATGCTACTGAAACACCAACCATCCATAGAGGAATATCAACTGGCATTATCATAGGAATTAGAAGTCCTGTGACCAAATAACCCTCATTAACTTGGTGACCTCTTAATATGGCAAACAAAAACTCTATTGATAAACCCACAATGTAAGAAACTGCAATCATTGGGACTATCTTATAAGAACCATGAAGAATAGCATCAACGGCAGTAAATGACTGAGATGTTTGAATCAAGTACTGATAACCAGTATTGTATATTCCATAAAACAAGGCTGGTAACAATGCTATTATTACTGTAATCATAACTCTTTTTAAATCAATTGCATCTCTAATGTGTGCACCTGTTTTTGACGTGTGATTTGGTACAAATAAAAATGTTTCAAAAGCATCAAAGGCAGGATGAAATTTTTCTAATTTTTGACCTTTTTCAAAGGGTTTTTTTAAATTATCTAGTATACTTCTAATATTCATGTTATTGCGTTTCTTTGTACAAATAATCAAGACCTTCTCTTATTATTGTTTGAGCTTCAATTTTTGAGGATGATGAATAATCAATTAATCCAAAATCTTCAGGTGCTACTTCGTAAATACCTAATTTTTCCATCTTCTCGATATCACCTATTAAACATTCCTTGATAAGTTGCATTGGATAAACATCCATAGGAAAAACGCTTTCCATTTCTCCAGTTGCAACAAAAGCTCTCTCTTCCCCATTCAAATTTGTATCGTAATCTTTTGGCTTACCATTAGTAATCCATGAGAAGGAGGTCTTATATATGCTTGGCACCTTGTTATTTATAAAAGGAATCCAACCAAAAAGTTTATACTCATTTCCTTCTCTTAGTATTGATAAATTATTATTGTAAAAACCTAAAAAACCATCAGATTTTACAGTTTTTCCTGTTAAAACATCACCATTAATGTATCTAAACTCTGAACCTTTCTCTAAATCAACACTAGATAGAACGGATTTTATTTCTGCTCCAATGATTAACCTAAAATATTTTGGGTTCTTTACAGGTGGTCCTGAAACAGCGACTGTTCGAGAAGGGTTAAATTCACCTGTCTTAAAAAATTCTCCAATAATAGCAATGTCTTCTGGATTAAGAACCCAAACAATATCACCCGAATTAATTGGATCAATATGATGAATTTGCACACCTACATTTCCACTAGGATGAGGACCACTGAAGAAGTTTATATTAAAGTCTGTTAATTTTGTTGCTAAATTTTTCTGTGAACTTTTAAGACCCAAAAATAAGTTTCCTGACACTAACTTTTTCAAAATATTAAGTCCATATTTAAAGTAGTCCATACGATCCTTTAAAATAAAATTATAATCAACTGACAGAGGAGCTGAATCAAAACATGAAACAAAAATTGATTTCGGGGCCTTGTTTGGATTTGCAATTATATCAAATGGTCTTTGTTTTATGAAAGGCCAGCATCCGGAGCTAAGTAAATATGTTGTAATAGTATCTGAATCTAAATTAGAAAGTGGTGGGATATTATTTTTTTGTGTGAAATCTTTATTATCGCTTTCAACAATAATATTTAAAATTTTTCTTCTTTCTCCACGAACTATATCCTTAACATAACCTGACACATTCGAAACAAACTTTATGTCCTCATTTATTTTTGAGTAAAATAATGGTTGACCTCTTTTCACATAGTCACCAACCTTGACTTGTAGTTTGGGAATTAACAAGTGAAAGTCTTCTAAATTATGGGCGTAAAATTTTGTTAAAGGAATTTTTTTTAATTCTTTTTCAGCAACACCTTTTATATTTATGGACAAACCTTTTTTGATAGTGATGTCTTGTGACATAAATCCATTAAATCTTTCAATTACAAAGTTATTAATTTAATAGCATTCAATAAAATAATTATCACTATTATTATACAGTTTATTTTTAAAAAAAATGATTAGAAAAATTGTCACTACATTTTTGTTTTTTTTTATATCAAATCCAATTTTCAATCAGTTAAATGATATAAAGAGCATTAAACTAGAATCACTAAAGCAACAACAAGCTAGTATAATATTTGACAAAAATGATAATATCAACATAAGCTTTGATATTTTGGGTGAAAAAAAAAGCGATTATTACTTTACAATAACACATTGTGATTACAAATGGAATCCATCTCAAATATCAAAATTTGAGTACATTGACGGCTTTGATGACATTAGAATTAATGATTATTTTTTTTCGGACAACACATTCCAGTCATACACAAATTTTAATTTTCAAATACCCAATCAAAATTTTAAAATTAAACTTGACGGAAATTATTTGGTTGAGGTTTTTGATGATAATGATAATCTAATATTTGAAAGAAAAATTATTATTATAAATAAAATCTTTAAAGCAATAATTAATATTACTCGATCTAAAAAAATATCAGATTCTTCTTCAATACAAAACATCCAAGTTTTATTTTCTAACATCGAAAATATTGTATTTAACAGTACCAGTGAATATAAATTAGTAATAATTAAAAATAATGATTTTACATCTAGTAAAACATTTTCTTCACCTAGACTACAAACAGCTTCGAAATTGGTTTATGACAACATAATTTTTAAAGGTGGTTCAGAATATTTATACTTTGACTCAAAAAACATTTTTTTAACATCAAATGAAATTAAACAAGTAAATTTTAAAAATATTTACAATACTGTATTGTTTACGGATTTTGAGGAAAGTATTTATACTTTGAATACTGATTTAAACGGAACCTTTATTATCAATGTAAATTGTATGGAAAAAAACATTTGTGCGGATTATTCAAATGTAAATTTTTCTCTTAAAACAAAAAAAAATTATGATTCTGACATTTTTATAATTGGTGGGTTTAATAACAATGAAACATCTGAAAAATATAAGTTAACAAAATTAGATAAAAATTATTATGGCATTGAATTAATTCTAAAACAAGGACTTTACAATTACAAATATGTTACTAAAATTGGTGATGAGTTTGAAGATTTGTCAAATTTTTGGCAGACAGAGAATAATTATAAAGCCATATTATATGAAAAAAAAATTACAGACAGGTACTATAAAGTCATAGGGTTTGGAGAAAAAAATTCAAATAAAATTGTAAATTAGAGCAATTAGTTTTATGATAAAAAAAATTACCAACGTAAATAATATTAAGGGAATTAGAATTTCTGTTAAAACTAGTTTTGAAAAAAGTTTTTTTAAAAAAAAGAAATTATTTCACTCATTTCAATCCTCAATTACAATATATAATTTTGGAAAGTCCCATATTCAGATTTTGGCAAATTACAAAAGTATTTTAGAGTTATTTTTTAAAAAAAATACTCATTTAAGATTTTCAAAAAAACCTTTATTAAAACCTGGTGGAAAAATTAAAATTTATTTTAATCACCTGCTAAAATCCAAGGTAGCAATTATTAATATATATTTTTCAATGATTAGCCTAAATAATTCTAAAATTTTTAAAGCCCATGTTCCGTCAATAAAATTAACCCACCCAGAAATTCTAAATTAGTGGAAGAAATCATGATATATGAAGCAAAAAACGAACCTGTACTTTCTTACCTAAAAGGTTCAAAGGAGAGGTTGAATGTTGAATCGGCATATAACGAAATGTTTAATTCAAAAGTCGATATTCCCCTGTACATTGGAAGTGAAAGGATATTAACAAATGAAAGAAAAAATATACTTCCTCCACATGACCATAAAAATATTGTTGGTACTTATAGTCTAGCAAATAAAACGCATGTAGAAGAGGCTATTAAAAATATTTTACAAGTTAAAGAGTCGTGGTCAACCATGCACTGGAAAAAAAGATGTGACATATTTTTAAAAGCAGCGAATTTAGTTTCTGAAGAATACCGCGCAAAAATAACAGCAGGAACCATGATTGGACAATCCAAAAACATTTTTCAAGCTGAAATCGATGCTGCTTGTGAATTTGCTGATTTTTTAAGATTTAATGTTTCGTTTCTAACAGAAATCTACAATGAGCAACCAATTGATGGACCAGGAAAGACCAATACTTTAGAGTATAGACCACTTGAAGGTTTTGTTTATTCTGTTACTCCATTTAATTTTACAGCTATCGCTGGAAATTTATGTGCCAGTGCTGCACTGATGGGGAATGTAGTTTTATGGAAACCAAGCGATAATCAAATGTATACTGCCAAAATTATTATGGACATTTTTGATGAAGCTGGATTACCACATGGAGTTATAAATTTAGTTTCAGGAGATCCAGTTTTAATTTCTGAAATTGCACTGTCTCATCCAGAGTTTTCAGGTCTTCATTTTACTGGATCAACGAATGTATTTAAAGCACTCTGGAAAAAAATTGGTAATAATATTTCTGTCTATCGAGATTATCCGAGGATAGTTGGTGAAACTGGGGGTAAAGATTTTATTTTTTGTCACCCATCTGCAAAAATTGATTCTTCATCAACTGCAATCATTAGAGGAGGGTTTGAATATCAAGGTCAAAAATGTTCTGCTGCATCAAGGATATACATTCCTAAATCAATATCAGAAGAATTAATCTCAAAAATTGTTGAGGAAACCAAAAAAATCAAAATGGGGTCCCCAATCGACTTCAATAATTTTATGAATGCAGTAATTCACAAAGATGCGTTTAATCGTATATCGAATTACATAAAATATGCAAAAGAAAGTGAAGATTGTGATATATTATTTGGTGGAAAATGTGATGATTCTGTAGGGTATTTTGTTGAACCTACAATTATACTAACCAAAAATCATCAATTTAAAACTATGCAGGAAGAAATTTTTGGACCAATTATTACCATATTTATTTATGATGATAATGAATGGAAAGAAATGCTCAACACAGTAGACTCTACATCAGAATATGCTTTAACAGGTGCATTCATCTCAGAAGACAAAAATAGTATAGATTATGCGACAAAAAAACTTATTTATAGTGCTGGTAATTTTTACATTAATGATAAATGCTCAGGTGCTGTTGTTGGACAACAACCTTTTGGAGGTTCAAGAGCATCAGGAACTGATGATAAAGCAGGTTCAAAATTGAATTTGTTAAGATGGGTAAGTCCAAGACTTATTAGCACAACTCACAATCCCCCCAAAGAATTTAAATATGAGTATATGGATTAGGAACATGAACTATTTTTTTTTCATTAAAAAAATCTAAGTTTATTTCCTTAAATAATTCATGAGTATAATATTTTTTTACCATTTTAAACTCTTCCTCAATGCTACCACCTTTATAAAATATAAAACCATTTTCAAATTCATTTTTGTTATCTTTTAAAAATATATTTTTACACTGTTTGAAAATTTTTTGATAAGATGCGACTGATCTTGAAATAACAAAATCGTAACTAGAATTAAGATTAGTAACATTAATCCATTCAGTTTTTACATTTCTTAGTTTTAGAGTATTTACAATATCTGAAACTGCAGCAATCTTTTTCCCAACCTTATCAATCAAATGAAAATTTACATGAGGAAAAATGATAGCAAGTGGTATTCCAGGTAGTCCTCCACCAGTACCCAAGTCTAAAATTTTTGTCCTATTATTAAATTGAAAATAAAGAGATATCGACAATGCATGGGCTATATGATTCATTTGAAAATTATCTATGTCTTTCCTTGAAATTAAATTTATTTTTTTGTTCCAATCAAAAATTAATTTCTCAAAATGTATTAATGAATCATTTTGTTTTTTTGTCAGACTAAATAATTTGACTAAGTCTAAGTTCATTTTCTCACCAATCAATAACTAAAATAATCTATTTTAAATATCTTTGAAATGAAAACCTCTTTAATGAACAAATTTCTAACAGAAAAGGTTAATAATTTGGCTGCATCCGCTACTCTAGCAATGGCTGCAAAAGCGAGGGAATTGAAAAGTAAAGGTATCGATATAATAGGTCTAAGTTTAGGAGAACCAGATTTTAACATACCAGATTTTATAAAGCAAGCAGCTGTAAAAGCAATAAATGATAATTATAATTCCTACACACCAGTTGATGGGTATTTAGATTTAAAAGAAGCTATTTCAAGAAAATTTTTAAGAGATAACAAATTAAGTTACTCTACAAATCAAATTATTGTTTCGACAGGTGCTAAGCAATCTATTGCTAATGTTGTTGAAGCGATGATTAACCCTGGTGATGAAGTTATTTTATTAGCTCCATTTTGGGTTAGTTATTCTGCAATGATTGAAATTTGTGGTGGTGTTCCTGTCCTTGTTAAAAGTGATATTAATTCTAATTTTAAGGTTTCTGCATCTGAAATAAAATATCATATAACATCTAAAACTAAAATGATTATTATTAACTCACCCAACAACCCCAGTGGTTCAATATATAATGAGATTGAGTTGAGAGAAATTGGGAAAATGCTTGAAGACTATCCTGAAATTTTTATTTTATCAGATGAAATATATGAACATATTAATTATGGAGTAAAGCATTTCAGTTTTGCATCAATTCGTGAAATGTACAATAGAACTATTACAGTAAATGGTGTCGCTAAAGCATTCGCAATGACTGGTTGGAGGATTGGATACTTAGGTGCTCCGGAATGGATTGCAAAAGCTTGTGTAAAGCTTCAGGGTCAGTCAACTAGCGGAGCAAACTGTATTGCCCAAAAAGCTACAATTGCAGCTTTAAATGCAAATGTTGATAGTATAAAATATATGATCGATGAATTCAGTCATCGAAAAAACATGATTATTAATTTGTTATCAAATATTAAGGGATTTAAATTGAATAATCCTGATGGAGCATTTTACATTTTCCCTGATATCTCTTATTTTTTTGGAAAAACTATTAATGGTTTTGAAATTAAAAATTCAACTGACTTCTCTTTATTTCTTCTTCAGAAAGCCCATGTAGCAACTGTAACTGGTGAAGCTTTTGGTGCACCAAAAAATATAAGAATTAGTTATGCAGCATCAAGAGAAAACATAAAAGAGGCAGTTGATAGAATAAAAAGTATTTTCTAGATTTTTTTCCAAAAATATGGAGTAAATATTATTAGGAATGTAAAAAGTTCCAACCGACCAACCAACATTAAAAATGAACACCAAATTTTTGCGAAGGATGTAAGTTCAGTGTAAGTAAATGCAGGTCCAACTGAACCTAGAGCAGGCCCAACATTTCCAATTGAAGCAGCTGAACCCCCGATGGCTGAAATAAAATCCAGACCTTCAGCACTCAGAACACCAGCACCAATAATAAAAAGTAGTAAGTAAAGCATAAAAAATCCTAGGATATTAACTACAACTTCTTTTTTCACTACGTTATGGTTATATCGAAGGGGCAAAACTGCATTTGGGTGTAGTGCTTTTTTGAACTCTAAAAAACCGTTTTTTATAAGAATTGAATGCCTGGAAATTTTAATTCCACCGGAAGTTGAACCAGATGATGCACCCAAAAACATTAATCCAAAAAATAATATGGTTAAAAAAGGAGTCCATCCAGCAAAATCTGAAGTAACAAAACCAGTTGTTGTAATTATTGCAACAATTTGAAAAAAAGCATGCCTAAAACTAGATTCAAGTTTTCCAAAAATTTCCGGATGTTCAAATCTTGTTTGTTGTAAATCAACAAAATTATAGATACTAAATGATGTAATGAGAGCAAAAATCAATATAAATGATACATACCATAAAAATTCTGTATTAGAGAAAATCTTTTTAAAATTACCAATCAATGCAGAATAAATCAGAAGATAATTAGTTCCAGCTAAAACCATAAAAAATATCACTATATATTGAATTGAGGGGATTGAATTCCAATATGCTAAACTTTCATTTTTAGTAGAAAAACCGCCTGTCGCAATATTACTCATTGAATGATTCAACGCATCAAAAAAACTCATTCCAGCAATACTCAATGCTATTGTTTCGACAATGGTAAGACCAAAATAAATCAACCAGAGTCGTTTTGCAGTAGCACTAATTCTTGGGTGAATTTTGTCTCCACTGATTCCTGATCCAGGCACTTCCGCTGAAAATAATTGCATACCACCAATTCCTAACAGTGGTAGAATCGCAATTGCCAAAACTATTATTCCCATGCCTCCAAGCCAATGAGTCATACTTCTCCAAAAAACAATACTCTTTGGAAGAGCTTCAACATCATCTAAAATTGTTGACCCAGTCGCAGTATAACCAGACATCGTTTCGAAAAAAATATTAGAGAATGAACTTATTGAGTTGGTTAGATAGTAAGGTAACATGCCAGAAAAAATCATGGTTAACCAACCTATAGTTACAATTAAATAACCATCTCTTTTATTTAATTGTTTAAGATTATTTTTATTAAATAGCATTAAAATCAGACCCAACGTTACTAATAATATTGAAGAAATTATTATTTGATTAGTTACACCATCATTAAATATTAAACTAACAAAAGATGTTATTAACATAGCACTACCATTAAAAATTAGTAGTAAACCTATTATGTATAGTATTAATTTAAAATTTAGTCTCATGACTAACGAAAAAGTTTTTCAACTTTATTAATTGCGCTGTACAGAGAACAAACCAAGATTTTATCACCCTTAAGTATTTTGAAATCTCCCAATGCTATCATTCCAACCCCATCTCTGATTACCCCACCAACTATTGAAGCTCTGGGAAAATCTAAATCTTTTATTTTTTTACCTTTTACTTTTGAATCTTTTGATATTAAAAACTCCAAAACTTCAGCGTTCAAATTATTTAATCTATTTAACTCCAAAACATTTCCCTTCCTTATAAATCTAAAAATTTCATTAGCTGCCAAAAGTTTTTTATTAACAAGAGTATCTACTCCGATAGACTCTGACAATTCAAAATAATCTGTATTGTCGACAATAGCTATAGTTCTTTTGATGTTTTTCGACTTAGCCATTAAACAGGACATTATATTTTTTTGTGAATCACCAGTGGTTGCAATAAATGCATCCATTTCCTCCAAACTTTCTTCGCTTAACAAATCAACTCTGGTACCATCAATGTTGAGTACCAGTACACCTGGTAGTAAGTCAGCTAATTTTTCTGCTTTTGCCTTATCAGACTCAACTAATTTTACATTTAATCCCTGCTGAACCAATTCTTTTGCAACTTTAAACCCAACTCTTCCACCTCCTAAAATCATTATTTTCTCTATTTTACCTTTCTCAGTACCCATCAGTTTGTAAAGTTCATCTACACCATCATTACATGTAATAAAATAAACGTGGTCATCTGTCTTAAAAACAGTATTTCCTCTTGGTATGATGGCATTTTGAGTTCCAGTTCTTTCAATTGCTATTGGCATAAATTTAATTCCAGGGTACACCATCGCTGCATCCATAACTGTTTTGCCAACAAAAGGAGCATCTCCCTGTATTTTGGCACCCATCATTTTTAAAGCACCATCTTCAAAATCGTGACTATTTGTGAATCCTGACTCATTAACAAGTAACTTTACTTCTTCAGAGGCTAAATTTTCTGGTGATATCATGGCATCAATTCCTAATGATTCTAGATTAAAATCGTTCGATTCTTCAATAAATTCAGCATTATTAATTCTAGCAATTGTTCTTTTAGCACCTAATTTTTTTGATAAAAAACATGTCAACAGATTTACAGATTCACTAGCAGTTACTCCGATTACTAAATCTGCGTTGGAAACACCAGATTTTTTTAATGTATTTGGTGATGAAGAATCCCCATCTATTACTTTAATATCAAGATAGTTCTCTCCATCTTTTAAACTAACTTCATTATTATCAATTAATGTAATATCGTGCGACTCTGAAGAAAGTAGTTTAGATAAATGCAATCCAACTTCACCTGCACCAGCAATAACAATTTTCATTATTATAGGTTTAATAACTCAGACAAATATACTTGATTTAGAGATTTAATTAAAAAATTATTTACTTCCTTTGTTTAGTAATCTTTTTTCAGATATGGTTAAATATATTGTATTATATTTTATTCTTTTTTTACAATTTTCTAACTCTCAATTTATAAACCTACCCAACTTTGATGAAAAAAAAATTAGATTTGGTTACTATATTGGTTTTAATCAATATGATTTTAAAATAAATTATAATGTAAAACCCGAATATTCAATAAAAATTAATAGGGGAACAGGAATTAATGTTGGTTTAATCGGTGAGTTAAAAATTAGCGATAATATTAGACTTAGTGCTGAACCGGGTTTATTTTCAAACAACAAAGAATTGATTTTTAACGAAAGAAGTCAATTCACAAATTATAGTGATACAATTTGGAGTGTTAAATCAAATAATATTCACATGCCTATTTTGATTAAATTCAGTTCGAAAAGAGTTGGAAACGTTAGACCCTATCTCAAAGGGGGTTTATCTACATCTTTAAACTTGGGAAATGTCGAAAATAATTTAGAAAGCTATGGTATAGAAAATAATCACTTCAATAAAGTCAATTTCTATTATGAGTTATCATTTGGCATTGATTTTTATTTAAGATATTTTAAATTTTCTCCATCTGTTAGGGGGGTTTTTTCATTAAAAAATGAGAAGAAGAATAACATTCCTGAAAATCCTTGGACGGGTTATGTTGACAAGTTTTTCACAAGAGCAATTTTTGTAAATTTTAGTTTTTATTAAATCCCATTAATCTTACTTAAAAAAATCGCTACCGAAATTGATAAATTTAAACTATTTGGGTATAGATTATGGTTAGTATTTGGAATTGAAATAAAGTCATCAACTAACATTTTTATTTTTTCAGATAACCCATTTGACTCTGAACCAAAAACCAAAATTCCATCAAAGTCTTTAAAGTTAAAATCAATTATAGATTTACCACTCAATGATGCGGCAAATATTTTTTTATTTGTTTTTTTTATGAATTCAATAAGGTCAGTATAAACAATGTTCACTTTAGACAAAGAACCCATAGATGATTGGACTACTTTACTGTTGTAGCAATCAACGGAGTCTTTGCTGCAAACTATCTGATCAACTCCAAACCAATGACATGTTCTCAGGATTGTACCCAAATTTCCAGGGTCGCTAACTCTATCAAATAGTATGTAAAAATTTCGGTTTTTTAAAATTTCATTTTTTTGATAAAAAATAGCAATATGCTTATTAGGTTTTTTTAAAGAGGACAACATACTAAGTTCAATGTCACTAATTTTAATCACATTGTCTGTATTAATTTCTGTTGGATGTGTAGAATAGATTTCATATAGTTTGTGATTTGAGGTTAAAAACTCATCAATTGATTTTTTTCCCTCAACTATAAATAATTTTTTTTCTTTCCTATTTCTTTTTCGTTTAATTTGTCTAATTAGATTTATTTGATTTTTGGTAACCATTGAATTAGGTGTATTTTTGAATATACATATGAAATTAAATTTTTTTAAAGTAATAATCATTTTTTTTCTAATCATATTTTTTGGCGCATGCTCCATTACCAAAAATTTAGATGACGATGATTATATTCTTGAAAAAAATAGGGTATTAATTAATAACAAACTTATTCAAAGCGATTCGCTAATCAGGTTGATTGTACAAAAAAAAAATAATAAATTTTTTGGTGTTCCTATTCAATCATTAATCTACCAATCTGCAAAACAAAATTCGGACAGCATATTTAATAAATGGGAACAAAATGAAAGAAATAGAAAAGGATTAAAAAAATTTTTATCCGAAAAACAATTTTTACAACTTAAAAAATACTACAATAGTTGGAATCAGTGGAAATTAAAAAACGGAGAACCCATTGCTCTGATAGATTCCTTAAAAATCAATCAAAGCTTAATAAACTTTAAATCCTATTTCCAAAATATTGGATATTTGGAAAATGCAGTGGAGTTTGATTTATCAAAAGATAATTTGAAAGAAAAATATGCTTCCATTAATTACAAAATCGAAACTGGTCCTCAATATTACATTGGTGATGTAAACCTATTAACAAAATCAAAAATTATAGATTCCATATATAATCTTTACTTAGAAAAATCATTTTTGAAAAAAAATGAAATATTTAAAACATCTAATTTTCAAAGAGAGAGAGACAGAATAAATAGTTTAATGAAAAATAATGGAATATATAATTTCCAAATTAATTCAGTTTTTTTTGATGTTGAAATTGACTCGACAAGAGACGTATACTCACTGCCTGTTAAGATTATTATTGATGGAGATGATTACAAAAAACATAACATAAGGCAAATAAAAATAATAAATGTAAAAAATAGTGAAGAATTCTCAGGAAAAAGCTTCTTAACTAATCAAATTGAATTTGGATTGAATGAAGCTTTCAACGACTCACTAAGGTCTAAGACTATTCAAAACTTAAATAATTTGGATTTATTCTCATTTCCTTCAATCGCCTATGAATACATCAATGAGTCGGATAATGAACTATCTGCCAATATTTTTCTAAATCCAAAGAAAAAGTATGGATTAGGTTTTGGATTTGATATAAAACAATCAGATATTGAAGATATTGGAGTTTCATTTGAAAACAGGTTTAAATCCAGAAATATTTTTAAAAATGGAGAAAACTTAGAATTATCTGCAGTCGGATCCATCGGTAAATCCAATGATGTAACAATATCGCAAGTTTATTTTGATGCCACACTTAAGTTGCCTAAATTCATTTTTTTAAAGAATTTAACCAAAAGGTTTGGGTCAGATAGCAAGTCATTTATAAGTCTAGGATCTACCAACCAAAAAAATATTGGTTTAGACAGAACAAGTTTCAGATTTAATCTAGACTATGCATGGGAAAACAAAAATAATTTTTTTAATTTTTCTTTATCAGATGTAGAATTAATTAATAATAGAAACATTGATAATTATTTCAACATATATAACAACTCATATAATCAACTAAACAAAATAGCTCAAAATAATACCTCAGATCCTAAATACTTAACTCAGGGAAACTTATCAATTCCCAGTGGTGTAAATGATTTTATAAAAGACGTAATGAGCGGTTCTCTCGATATAAACGATCCAAACGATATTGAAAGTGTTCAATACATTGAAAATAGAAGGAATCGATTGACAAGTAATAACCTCATAATCGGGTCTACCTTCTCATTTTCAAACAATTATGACAATAGGTACGATAAAAACAACTTCAAACAATGGAAGTTTAAAATAAAAACTGCTGGTAATTTAACTAGTTTTTTGGTTAAAAAGGACTCAGATGGATTTAAAAGAATATCTAACCTAGAATTCTCCCAGTTTATTAAAACTGAATTTAGTTTTATTAAGCATTGGAATATTTCTGATAATTCACTATTTGCATTCAGATATTTTTCAGGTATTGCAATTCCTTTTGGAAATTCTAAAAACATTCCTTTTTCAGAATCATTTTTTGGTGGTGGATCAAACGATAACCGTGCATGGCAAGTATACCGATTAGGTCCAGGAAGCAGTGGAGCTTCAAATGAATTTAATGAAGCTAATTTCAAATTAGCTTTAAATTTTGAATACAGATTTAATATTTTGGGCAGGTTTAATGGGGCAATATTTACGGATTTTGGAAATATTTGGAATGTTCTTGATGATAATGAAGATAAAAAAAGAACTTTCGAAAGCTTTAAAGATTTAAATGAAATTGCAATTGGCTCAGGACTTGGGTTAAGGTACGATTCAAGTTTATTTATTTTTAGATTAGATATGGGTCTTAAAACTTATAATCCATCTTCCGAAAAAAATAGACGTTGGTTAAAAGATTTTACACTAAAAAAAGCTGTTTTTAACATTGGATTAAATTATCCTTTTTAACTTAGGTATTTCTTATTACTTTAGCTTAGCCTATGGCTGTATTAACGGGAAATGATGTTCAAAAACTGTTTGATTTAGCAAAGAAAAAAGGTTTTGCTATTCCAGCTGTAAATGTAGTTGGTTCGAATTCAATTAATGCTACACTTGAAACCGCAAAAAAACTTAATTCCCCTGTTATAATTCAATTTTCTAATGGAGGTGCACTTTTCAATGCAGGAAAAGGACTTACTAACGAAAATCAAAAGGCCGCTATTGCAGGTGCTGTATCAGGAGCTAAGCATGTACACCAAATGAGTAAACTGTACGGAACCAAAGTCATATTACACACAGATCACGCGGCAAGAAAGCTTCTACCATGGATTGATGGGATAATGACTGAAAATGAAAAGAACTTCAAAAATTATGGTTATCCGTTATTCAGCTCGCATATGATAGATCTTTCTGAAGAAGACATTGAAAAAAATATTGGTACTTGCGAAGTATACCTTAAAAGAATGTCAAAAATTGGCATTACGCTTGAGATAGAGCTCGGGGTTACTGGAGGAGAGGAAGATGGAGTCGATAACACTAATATTGATAGTTCTAAACTATACACTCAACCTGATGAGGTAGCATATGCATATGAAAGATTAATTAAAATTAGTGACAAATTTACAATCGCTGCTGCTTTTGGGAATGTACACGGTGTTTATCGCCCTGGAAATGTTAAACTAACCCCAAAAATTTTGAAAAATTCACAAAAATATGTTTCTAAAAAATTCAATGTACCCAAAAACACAATAAATTTTGTCTTTCATGGAGGGTCTGGTTCTACTGCTGATGAAATTCGTGAAGCAATCTCATATGGTGCTGTAAAAATGAATATTGATACAGACATGCAATACGCATTTATGTGTGGTGCCAGGGAATATTTTTTGAATAATATGGATTATCTTAAATCTCAAATAGGAAACCCAAATGGAGATGATATTCCAAATAAAAAATATTATGATCCAAGAGTTTGGCTCAGAAAAGCTGAAGTAGCCTTTGTTGAAAGGCTTGAAAAGGCCTTTCAGGATTTGAATAACATTAACACTCTTTAAATGGCTTGGTTTCGAAGAAAATTAAAAGGCATCAGGACAGAAACTAAAGAAAAGAAAGATACACCTGAAGGGCTATGGCACAAGACACCCTCTGGAAATATTGTTGATAATGATGAGTTAGTTAAAAATAATTTTGTCTCACCAGTTGATAATTTCCACTTAAGAATTAGTTCAGATGAATACTTCAAAATCATTTTTGATGATGATTATGAGGTGCTTTTTGAAAATCTAAAAAGTACTGATCCATTAGAGTTTACTGACTCAAAAAGCTATAAAGATAGAATTAAGCAAGCCCAAATTAAAAGTGGACTTAATGGGGCTATTAAGGTTGGTTATGGAAAATCTTTTTCTAAAAATATAACCATTGCAGCAATGGATTTTAAATATATTGGCGGTTCGATGGGATCAGTTGTCGGTGAAAAAATTTCCAGAGCGGTTGATCATTCAATAAAAAATAAAAGTCCACTACTTATAATTTCAAAATCAGGTGGAGCAAGAATGATGGAGGGGGCCATATCTTTGATGCAAATGGCTAAAACCTCTGCAAAACTAACTCAATTGTCTGATAAAAAAATTCCTTACATTTCACTATGTACAGATCCAACAACAGGCGGAACAACTGCTTCTTTTGCCATGTTGGGAGATATAATTATCTCTGAACCTGGTGCACTAATTGGTTTTGCTGGGCCAAGAGTTGTTAAAGATACTACTGGGAAAGACCTACCATCAGGGTTTCAAAGCGCAGAGTTTCTACTAGAGCATGGTTTTATAGATTTTATATCCCATAGAAATGATTTAAAATTTAAGATCAATTTTTTTATTGATTTAATTCAAAATAAAGCATTAAGAAATTATAATCATAACTAAAAAATTATTTTATATTTGCTCCACAATTTAAACGATGTATTTAACAAACAAAGTAAAAGAGGAAATTTTTAAAGATAATGGCAAGTCTAGTAAAGATTCAGGATCCATTGAGGGCCAAGTTGCTCTTTTTACAACCAGAATTAACCACCTTACAGGTCATTTAAAGAAAAATAAAAAAGATTTTAATACAGAAAGAGCACTTTTAAAAATGGTAGGTAAACGTAAAAGTCTTTTAAATTATTTGAAAAATAATAATATTGAAAGATACAGATCAATTATCAAAAAACTAAGTTTAAGAAAGTAATATAAGAATACAAGTTTTCATTGGTTCTACTCTCGCAACAAATAATTAATGAAAACAAATGAAATACAAAGTACATAAGAAAGAAATTAATCTGCCCGATGGTAGAAAAATCACAATTGAAACAGGCAAACTAGCAAAACAAGCAGATGGATCTGCTGTTATCCAAATGGGTAATGCAATGCTTTTAGCAACTGTTGTATCATCTAGAACGAAAAGTCCGGTTGACTTTCTGCCTCTAACAGTAGATTATAGAGAAAAATTTGCTGCAGCTGGTAAGTTTCCTGGTGGTTTTTTCAAGAGAGAAGCTAGACCCTCAAATGAAGAAATTTTAACAATGAGACTTGTGGATAGAGTTTTACGACCCCTGTTTCCAAAAGATTATCACTACGAAACACAGGTGATGATTCAATTAATGTCTCATGATGAGGACGTAATGCCTGATTCATTAGCAGGTCTTGCTGCATCTACTGTCATTCAACTATCAGATATTCCATTTGAATATCCAATATCAGAGGTTCGAGTAGGCAGAATTAATGGTGAATTCGTTATCAATCCAAGCAAATCCCAATTGAAAGAGTCCGATATTGATATTATGGTTGGTGCCAGTTATGATTCGGTTTCGATGGTTGAGGGTGAGTTTAATGAAATATCTGAAGAAGAAATGACTAATGCAATAAAATTTGGACACGAGGCAATTAAAACTCAAATTGAAGTCCAGAACGAATTAGTAAATGAAATTGGGAAAAAAGATACAAGAGATTATGACTCAGGATTGGAAGATGAGGATTTATTAAAAAGTATTAGCGATAAGTGTTATAAAGATTGCTATGATATTGCAAAAAAAGGACTTACCAAGAAAGAAAGATCTCAAGAGTTTTCTGCCTTAAAAGAAAAGTTATTAGGAACATTCAGCGAGGATCAAATTGAAGAAAATGGAAATTTAATATCAAGTTATTTTTCTAAAGTGGAAAAAGACGCTGTTAGAGAATTAGTATTGAGCGAAGGTATCAGATTAGATGGTAGAAAAACAGATGATATTAGACCCATTTGGTGTGAAGTTAACTACTTACCATCAACTCATGGTTCATCAATATTTACCAGAGGCGAAACACAAGCTTTAGCAACTGTTACCCTAGGTACATCTAGGGATGCCAATATCATTGATTCACCGACAAATCAAGGTGAGGAAAGTTTCTACCTACATTACAACTTTCCACCCTTTTCAACTGGAGAAGCTAGACCACTTAGAGGAACTTCAAGACGTGAAGTAGGTCATGGAAATTTGGCTCAAAGGGCTTTATCAAAAGTATTTCCTGTCGACTGCCCTTATACGGTCAGAGTTGTTTCTGAAGTTTTGGAATCTAATGGATCTTCCTCTATGGCTACAGTTTGTTCTGGGACTATGGCACTTATGGATGCCGGAGTTAAAATTAGTAAACCTGTTTCAGGTATTGCAATGGGATTAATTTCAGATGGAAATAGATATTCAGTACTTTCTGACATTCTTGGGGATGAAGATCATCTTGGCGATATGGATTTCAAAGTTACTGGAACTGAAGATGGAATTACAGCATGTCAAATGGATATTAAAATTAAAGGACTTTCCTATGAAATACTTGAAAAAGCATTAGGTCAGGCAAAAGAAGGAAGGCTAAAAATTCTTAAAGAAATGACTAATACCATTGAAACCCCAGCTGAAACTGTTAAAGAACATGCACCAAAAATGGTTAAAGTAGAAATTGATGGAAGTTATATTGGCGCTGTTATTGGCCCCGGCGGTAAGGTTATTCAAGAGATGCAAAAAGAAACAGGTACAACTATAGTTATTGAGGAGGAAGATGAAAAAGGAGTAATTGAAATTTTAGGAACCGATCAAAGCATGATTGACTCTGTAATTCAAAAAATTGAAGACATTACATTTAAACCCGAAGTTGGGAATACCTATAACGTCAAAGTAATTAAGATTTTGGACTTTGGAGCTGTAGTTGAGTTCAGACCAGGAAAAGAGGTTTTACTTCATGTTTCAGAAATTGATTGGAAACGTGTTGAAAAGGTTGAGGATTACCTTAAAATTGGAGACAAAATTGATGTTAAATACATGGGTATTGACCCTCGAACAAAAAAACAAAAAGTCTCAAGAAAAGTTTTAATAGAAAAAAAAGAAAAAAATTAATTTTTTTGAAACCTTTTTTAATTTTTAGCGTATAATCTTATAAAGTAGAATAGTGAGACAGTTAAAAATTACAAAACAAGTTACCAACAGAGAAACCGCTTCTCTTGATAAATACCTACAAGAAATTGGAAAAGTTGATTTAATTACAGCTGAGGAAGAAGTTGAATTAGCCCAAAGAATAAAGGCTGGTGATGAACTTGCTTTAGACAAATTAACAAAAGCAAATCTAAGATTCGTTGTATCGGTTGCAAAACAATATCAAAATCAAGGTCTAACATTACCAGATTTGATTAATGAAGGTAATTTAGGTTTAATCAAGGCTGCTAAAAGATTTGATGAAACTAGAGGATTTAAATTTATCTCATATGCAGTCTGGTGGATTAGGCAATCTATTTTGCAAGCTCTAGCCGAGCAATCAAGGATTGTTAGGTTACCTTTGAATAAAATTGGATCAATTAACAAAATTAATAAAATGTATGCTTTTCTTGAGCAAGCAAATGAAAGAGTACCATCTGCTGAGGAAATTGCTAAGGAATTAGATATGACTGTTTCAGATGTTAAAGAATCAATGAAGAATTCTGGTAGACATGTTTCTATGGATGCACCACTTGTTGAAGGAGAAGATTCAAATCTTTATGATGTGTTGAAAAGTGGTGAGTCTCCTAACCCAGATAAAAAGTTACTACACGAATCTTTGAAAACTGAGATTGAAAGATCTTTAGAAACTCTAACACCAAGAGAAGCTGACGTCGTAAGATTATATTTTGGTTTGGGTGATCAACATGCTATGACCCTAGAAGAAATTGGTGAAACATTTGACCTTACTAGAGAAAGAGTTAGACAAATTAAAGAGAAAGCTATTAGAAGGCTCAAACATACATCAAGAAGTAAAATTCTTAAAACATATTTAGGATAATATTAATGAAAATTATAGCTCCATCTATGCTCTCTTCCAACTTTGGGAGATTAATAGATGAAATCGAGCTCATTAATGATAGTAATGCTGATTGGTTTCACCTCGATGTAATGGACGGGGTTTTTGTCCCCAATATTACTTTTGGACCTCCAGTACTAGAAATTTTTAAAAAATTTGCAAAAAAACCATTAGATATTCATTTAATGATTGTCAATCCTGAAAATTATATAGAAAAATTTTCTAGTTATAATCCCAAAATATTAACATTCCACCTAGAAGCAACGAAAAACGTAAGATTAACGTTGAATAAAATTAAAAAATTCAATATCAAAGTAGGTTTAGCCATTAATCCGGACACCCCAATTAATGATTTGGAACCGTACATAAATGAAATTAGTATGGTTTGTTTAATGGGAGTATTTCCTGGATTTTCTGGTCAAAAATTTATAGAAAAAACACTTACGAGATTAAAAGAATTAAAAAAATTAATTGAGAAGAAAAAATCAAAAGCATTGATTCAAATTGATGGTGGGGTTGATTTAACAAATACAAAAGAATTATCCACATTGGGTGCAAACATTTTAGTTTCAGGTAGTTGCATTTTTAAATCAGAAAATCCTAAATCTATAATTGATTCATTGAAAGAAGAATCTAACTTTTAATTTTATGTCTTCAGGTTTATTGTACGGATTAGGTATAATGAGCGGAACTTCCCTTGACGGACTAGACTTATGTTATGTTGAATTTAAAAAAGACGATGATAGTTATTTTAAAATATTAAAAACAAAAACATTCAATTATGATAGTAATTGGAAAAAAAAGCTAAGTGAAATTCACTTAAAAAATAATTTAGAAATTAAACAAATAGATCTAGAATTTGCTCAATTTATTTCAGAAAAAGTTTTGAAATTTAAACTTGATAATAATATTTTAAAGTTAGATTTTATTTCATCACATGGCCATACAGTCAAGCATAAACCACCCGAATATAGTATCCAAATTGGGAATGGTAAACTTATTAATGAGCTAACGAAGGTTACAACTATTAACAATTTTAGGACTCAAGATATCGTTCTTGGTGGTCAAGGTGCTCCTTTAGTTCCAATTGGTGACAAATACTTGTTTGGACAATACAAATACTGTTTAAATTTAGGAGGAATTGCAAATATTTCCTTTAAGGAACATGGAAATATGAAAGCTTATGACATATGTGGATGTAATATTTTAATAAATACATATTCAAAAATTTATAATAAAGAATTTGATAAATATGGTATATTATCATCCAAGGGAAAAATCATTCCGGAACTAATTGAAAAATTAAATGCTATAAGCTATAATTTCATCAAAGGTCCAAAGTCACTTGATAAGATATCAATGATGAAAAATAATTATAAGATACTTGATGATTATATATCAAAAATAGATGATATTAAGTTGAAAAAAATAGGGTATGATATTTTAGCAACAGTTGTTGAACATATTTCATACGAAATTTCTAAAGCTGTCAATACAAAAAGTGATTTGGATAATGTTTTGATAACAGGTGGGGGAGCAAAAAATATTTTTCTAGTCGAACAAATAAAAAACAAATTAAAATGTAAAGTTGTTGTTCCAAAAAAAACAATCGTGGATTTTAAGGAAGCTTTAATCTTTGCTTATATGGGTAAACTGCGTTTACAAAATAAAATTAATTGTTTAAGAAGTGTAACTGGGGCAAATATTGATCATTCAACTGGACATATATATAAAGAAGAAACCAAAAAAAATTTTTAAATTACCTGTATGAGAATGTTCTTAATAATTATATTGATTTTGAAATCAACCGTTATATTTTCACAGGCAAAGAAAGTTTTTTTTGAAAGTCCAAATGGTATATTCTTTATTTCCTCTGATTTACATATACATACGGTTTTTTCCGATGGTCTTGTTTGGCCTACTTTAAGGGTAGAGGAGGCTTTAAAAGACAGTCTCGATCTGATTGCTATAACTGACCATATTGAGTATCAACCTCACCAAAAAGATATACCAAACCCTGACAGAAATAGGTCATTCCAATTGGCTTTAGGTTTTAATAATGATATTCCTTTGAAAATAATTCCAGGCACTGAAATTACAAAACCCATGCCCCCCGGTCATATGAATGCTCTGTTCATAAAAGATGCAAATAAATTTATTTTTGATATTAAGGATGATGTTGAATATACAAATGGATTATATGAAGCAAAAAAGCAGAATGCATTTGTTTTTTGGAATCATCCAATGTGGCGTCAAAATCAAAGAAAGGACGGTATTGCAACATTAGACCCAATCCATAAAAAACTAATAAAAGAAGACTTAATACATGGTATTGAAGTTGTAAATATGTTTACATTTTCTGAAGAAGCCCTAGAAATAGCAATTGAAAATAATTTAACAATACTTGGAAACAGTGATGTTCATGTACTAATAGATTGGGATTACAATAATGAAAGAGAGCATTTTCATCGCCCAATTACATTTATCATTTCAGAAAAAGAGAGTATAAAAGAATATAAAAAATCATTATTTGAAGGAAAAACATTCGTATGGTATCATGATTTGGTTATTGGGTTAGAGAAAAATCTTAACATAGTAATTGATAAGAATCTACAGATTTCATCAGTAGGTTATTTCAATTTTTTTGGAGATAAGTCAGAGATTTTAAATTTGGAATTAACGAATAATTCTGTTGCCCCAATAAAACTTTTATACGAAGGAGAGTTTACTTTTGAAAACAATTCAAACTTAATTGAAATTAAACCTAAATCAACAAAAAAAATATATATAAGAACAAAAGAGAAATTGGAAGAAATTGAATTAAAATTTGAAGTTCTTAATTATATTATTGGAAAAAAGAATAATCTTAAAATAAATAAAAAAATTATATTATAAATGAAAAATTATATTATGCTAGTAATTGTGCTTACCCAAGCACTTAACTCATTTTCTCAAGAACTTAATTTAAGTTATTATTTACCAAAAGCCAACAATTATAATCAAGACATTCCAAAACCAAGTGAAATAATTGGTTATGAGGTTGGAGAATGGCATGTTACGCATGATAAATTGGTTCAATATATGAATGTCATAGCAAATTCATCGGATCGAATTATAATCGAAGAAACAGGTAGAACTTTCGAGAATAGACCTTTATTACTTTTAAAAGTCTCTTCAGAAGAAAATATCAGAAATTTGAGTTCAATTCAGAAGAACCATTTAAAAATTTCAAATGGAATTAAGAAATATGATTTTAAAAAAATGCCAGCAGTGGTTTACCAAGGATATTCGGTACATGGAAATGAAGCGAGTGCATCAAATTCTGCTTTGTTAGGCATATACCACTTAGCGGCATCTAATGAACCTGAAACTATAGAAATTTTGAACAACACGATTATCTTATTTGATCCATGTTTAAATCCTGATGGATTACAAAGGTTCGCCAATTGGGTTAATTCAAATAAGAACTTAGTTCCTAATCCTGACAATAATGACAGAGAGTTTAGCGAGGTTTGGCCAGGTGGAAGAACAAATCACTATTGGTTTGATTTAAACCGAGACTGGTTACCGGTTCAACTTCCAGAATCAAAAGCTAGAGTTAAAACATTTACAGACTGGTTACCTAATATTGTTACAGATCATCACGAGATGGGCACAAATTCTACATTTTTTTTCCAACCTGGTATACCCTCAAGAGTAAATCCTTTGATACCTAATTTGAATCAAGAATTAACTGAAAAAATTGCAAAATATCATGCAACTTATTTAGATAAGATTGGAAGTTTATACTATAGTAAAGAAAATTATGATGATTTCTATTTTGGAAAGGGTTCTACTTACCCTGATGCTAATGGGGGTATTGGAATTTTATTTGAACAAGGTAGTTCAAGAGGCCACATTCAAAATAGTCAAAATGGAGTACTAACATTTCCTTTTACAATAAGAAATCAATTAACCACGACTTTATCTACATTGAAGGCTGCTAGTGCACTTAGGATTGAACTTCTTTCATACATGAATGACTTTTACATTAACAGTTTTAATGACAGTAGAAAATCAAAATTTAAAGGAATTGGATTTGGTAATACTCATGATAATACAAGTAGTTATCAGTTAGCTAGTATTCTCAAATCTCATAAAATTAAAGTCATTGAAACTGATGGGAAAAAATTTAAATACTTTGTCCCACTAGAACAAAAGAAGTCAAGGCTTATAAAAGCAATGTTTGATACTCAAATAAAGTTTAAAGACAGTCTCTTTTATGATGTTTCTGCATGGACTTTTCCTCTAGCTTTTAATTTAAATTATAAATTTCTAAAGGAAAGTTTAATAGGGAATGAGTTGTTTAATAAACCTATTGGTAAAATTAGTGGTTTTTCAAGTTATGGATATCTAGTAAAACCTTATAATTATAATATTCCAAGATTCATTAATTATTTGCAAGAAAATGGTATAAGAATAAAATCAAGCAGTAAAGTATTTAAAATAAAAAATAATTATTTTGATTACGGAAGTCTACTAATTCCTGTAGTTGGACAATCAAAAAAACCTGAAAAAATCTTTGATTTACTGACTGAAATTTCTAAAAAAACAGGAATTGATGTTTATTCTCTATCTGGTGGATATGAGGATAGCATAGGTTTTGGTTCCAATTCTTTCACTACGATAAAAAAACCTAACGTAGGATTGATTGTTGGGAATGGTATACGATCCTATGATGCGGGAGAAGTATGGCATCTTTTCGATACAAGGTATAAGATTCCAATAACTAAAATTGATATTAAAAATTTGAATCGAACTAAATTGTCTGATTATTCTCACATTATTTTACCAAGTTATACCGGAAACAATTTAGACGTTGAATTAATTAAAAACTATTTAAAAAGTGGAGGCAATGTAGTTGCTTACAGAAGTTCTATTAATTGGCTAGAAAAAAATAAAATTTTAAGTATTGATTTTCTTAAAAATGAACGATTTGCATATAATGTCTCTTACAAAGACAAAGGAAAATTTACAGGATCACAGGTGATTGGCGGAACGATTTTCAATACAAAAATCGATAAGAGCCATCCAATTAATTTTGGAATAAAAAGTGATAACCTACCAACTTTTAAAAACAATACTATTTTTATGAAACCTGATGAAAATAGTTATAATAATCCTATTACATATTCAAAAAATCCGCTACTAAGTGGTTACATTTCAGACGAAAATTTAGAATTATTAAAACAAAGTGTACCTTTCAAAATTAAAAGGTATTCCACTGGAAAAGTTTTCTTATTTGCCGATAATACCAACTTCCGGGCCTTTTGGTATGGAACAAATAGACTATTGATGAATTCTATTTATTTATCAAATAAAATGTAACATTGAATTTTTTAAAGCCTTACTACAAAGAATTTTCTTACAATTTAAAATTAGCTTACCCTGTTATCATCGGTATGATTGGTCATACATTGGTAGGATTCGTTGACAATGCAATGGTGGGTCAATTGGGAACGTCTGAATTAGCCGCGATCTCTTTGGGAAATAGTTTTGTGTTTTTGGCTATGTCTTTTGGTATTGGGTTTTCTACTGCAATTACGCCTTTAATTGCTGAAAGTGATACACTAAATGATAAAATTAGAACAAAATCTATACTTTCCAATGGTATAATAATCTGCTCTATTTTAGGACTTCTTTTGACCTTACTGGTGTTAATTTTAAAACCAATAATATATTACATGGGTCAACCTGAAATAGTAGTTAGTTTAGCCTACCCTTATATCACCTTGGTAGCGCTATCATTATTTCCTTTAGTTATTTTTCAATCATTTAAACAATTTTCTGATGGATTATCTTTTACAAAAATTGCAATGATTTCTACTGTGATTGCAAATATCATTAATATCATCTTAAACTATATACTGATATATGGTGAGTTTGGTTTCCCTAGATTAGAATTAATTGGTGCTGGGATAGGAACATTGGTTTCAAGATTTATAATGGTGCTAATAATTATTTATTTGATTAAATCCAACATAAAAACAAATCAGTATGTAAACAACGTATTTAGTCTTAAATTTTCTTCAAAAATTATAAAAAAAATTTTTAATCTTGGATATCCATCTGCTCTACAAATGATGTTTGAAGTTGGGTTTTTTATTTCAGGTATATGGGTTTGTGGAATTATTGGGATAAATTATCAAGCAGCAAACCAAATTGCACTTAATCTGTCTTCATTAACTTTTATGGTTGCATTAGGCTTAAGTGTTGCAGCTACAATCAGAGTTGGAAATCAAAAAGGATTAAACGATTATAAAAATCTAAAACGTATTGCTATATCAATTTTCTTAATTACAATTTTAATTGAGTTCGTCTTTGCTCTAATTTTCATTATTTTCTCTGACTTATTACCCTGGTTTTATTTAGATAATAATGGTAGTTCTGATGTTTTTGAGACTGTTAGTTTAGCTTCAAAATTATTAATAATTGTAGCTCTATTTCAAATTTTTGATGGAATACAAATTGTTGCGCAGGGTGCATTACGTGGAATTCAAGATGTAAAAATACCCTCATTTATTTGTTTTTTATCTTATGTAGTTTTTGGAATACCAATAATGATTTACCTTGGATTATATACCGAACTTAAAGCTACTGGTGTTTGGATTGGATTTTTAATTGGTTTATTAATTGCTTCTATTCTACTTTCTATAAGATTCTTTAAAAAATGTAATATCGAAATTGGAAGATGACGGTTACCTATATGTCTTCGTGATAGATATTGACTCCCTTACCTGAACAAAAAAATATAACAAAATACTTATAACAATCATCTTCTGTGATGTTACTTGAATAAATAATGATTGATTGTCTCTGAATGGACTTGGGCCATACTCCATAACAATAATAAATAGGAGAAGCATAAAGCAGAAAAGTGAGGAACTTATAAGCATTCTTTTACTGAACTTGTTCTTGTAAACAATGAATAATTGAATAAAACAATGAATCAATAAGAGTCTAAATGCAACTTTTACAAAAAAAACATGGATGTCAAAAGTGGAATTATCAGCAGAAAATACTGCTACCAAAACAAAGGA
>TARA_B100000963_G_scaffold264322_1_pt1 | contig 36165 bp, 39 predicted proteins | sample TARA_B100000963 | Tara Oceans TARA_B100000963 (sample SAMEA2622097) | marine metagenome | biome: marine biome (ENVO:00000447); feature: surface water layer (ENVO:00002042); material: "saline water (ENVO:00002010), including plankton (ENVO:xxxxxxxx)" | depth 5 m | reverse complement strand
TTGTAGTATCCGTGTTGTTTTTTGATTAAAGATTTTTCCGGATTTTTGATCATGTTCAAATATCTTTCAGTGCCATCAAAATCTTGTTTTCTCATCCTTAAAAATGCCAAGATTAACATTTCATTTTTAAAATAGAGTAGAACAAAGGTTAGTGATAAAAATATTAGCGCTATTCCGTTCCCAATGTTATCATTCATAAACTGGATAACACAAAAAACTATGGACAAAAACGCAAGAACTAGTTTAAATAATTTATTAAACATTTGTTGTTATTTATTTTGTAAAATTAAAAAAAACTTTTATTAATGAATTAATTTCAATTATTGTATATTTGGCGAAATTTATTCTAGATGAAAAGAACGTTTCAACCATCAAATAGAAAAAGAAAAAACAAGCATGGATTTAGAGAAAGAATGTCTACAGCTGAAGGACGTAAAGTGCTTTCATCTAGGAGAAAAAAAGGCAGAAAAAAATTGACTGTTTCCAGTGAATTAAGACATAAAAAATAAGTTGAAAAAAAGATTACAAAAAAGGGTGTTGTTTTTTAAAATAACACCTTTTTTTTGATATATTGAAAAACGGTTATGCCGCTGAGAAAAGATCTAAAAAGTATACTCATAATTGGATCTGGACCAATAGTAATTGGTCAAGCATGCGAGTTTGATTATTCTGGTTCTCAAGCTCTCAGGTCGCTTAAAGAGGACGGAATTGAAACTATTTTAATAAATTCAAATCCTGCTACTATAATGACTGACCCAGTCATGGCTGACCATATTTATCTATTACCCTTAAACACTAAATCCATTAGAAAAATTGTCAAGAAGCATAATATTGATGCTGTTTTACCAACAATGGGGGGGCAGACAGCGTTAAACTTATGTATTGAAGCAGGCGAGAAGGGAATTTGGGAAGAGTTTGATATCGAAATTATTGGTGTCGATATAGATGCAATTCAAATAACTGAGGATAGAGAAAAGTTTAGATTACTATTAGAAAAAATAGGTATTCCTTATGCACCATCAGAAACAGCAACATCATTTTTAAAAGGAAAAGAAATTGCCCAAAAGTTCGGTTTTCCATTGTGTGTCAGACCTTCTTTCACTTTGGGTGGTTCGGGCGCTTCTATTGTTTATGAAAAAGAAAAATTTGACAGACTACTAAATAGAGGTCTTGAAGCTTCACCAATTCATGAGGTTATGATTGATAAAGCCTTGATTGGATGGAAAGAATATGAATTAGAATTATTACGAGATAAAAATGACAATGTTGTGATAATTTGTACCATTGAAAATATGGATCCTATGGGTATTCACACAGGTGATTCAATAACTGTTGCTCCAGCAATGACTCTCTCTGATACAACATATCAAAAAATGAGAGATATGGCTATCAAAATGATGAGAAGTATAGGAGATTTTGCAGGTGGTTGTAATGTTCAATTTGCTGTAAGTCCCGATGAAAATGAGGACATAATTGCCATTGAAATAAACCCCAGAGTATCAAGGTCATCTGCCTTAGCATCAAAAGCTACAGGATATCCCATTGCAAAGGTTGCAAGTAAATTAGCGATAGGTTACTCGTTGGATGAATTAGATAATCAAATAACAAAATCAACGTCTGCATTATTTGAGCCGACAATAGATTATGTAATTGTTAAAATTCCAAGATGGAATTTTGATAAGTTTGAGGGTTCAGAGAGAACTGTCGGATTGATGATGAAAGCTGTAGGAGAGGTTATGGCTATTGGAAGATCCTTTCAAGAGGCTCTTCATAAGGCTACGCAGTCTTTAGAAATAAAACGAAACGGTCTAGGAGCTGATGGAAAAGGATACAGAGATTATGAAACAATCATGTCCAAATTAAAAAATCCCTCATGGGATAGGGTTTTTGTTATTTATGATGCAATTAAAGCAGGAATATCAATTAAAAGAATTCATGAGATTACAAAAATTGATTTGTGGTTTTTAAATCAATATGAAGAATTGTCAAACCTGGAGGATGAAATTTCTAAACACAATATTGAATCACTGAACAAAGAATTATTACTTGAAGCTAAGCAAAAAGGATTTGCCGACCGTCAAATTGCCCACATGTTAAAATGTCTAGAAAGTCAGGTTTACAAAAAGCGACAAAAGCTTGGTGTTAAGAGAGTATACAAACTAGTTGATACTTGTGCTGCAGAATTTAAAGCTGTAACACCTTATTATTATTCTACTTTTGAGGAAGAAGTAATGGACAAAAATGGTAATATTTTTGTTGATAATGAGAGTAAATCAAGTAAGAAAAAGAAAATTATTGTTCTTGGTTCTGGTCCAAATAGGATTGGTCAAGGAATTGAATTTGACTATTGTTGTGTTCATGGTGTACTTGCAGCTTCAGAGTGTGGTTATGAAACCATTATGATTAATTGTAATCCTGAAACAGTTTCAACTGACTTTGATGTAGCTGATAAACTTTATTTTGAGCCTGTATTTTGGGAACACATCTATGATATAATTCAACACGAAAAACCAGAAGGGGTTATAGTTCAACTTGGTGGTCAAACAGCACTTAAATTAGCTGAAAAGTTAGATAGATATGGCGTTAAAATAATCGGTACTACTTTTAAATCTCTTGACTTAGCAGAGGATAGGGGATCCTTTTCCGAACTTTTAAAGAAAAACAATATTCCTTATCCAGAATTTGGGGTTGCTGAAACTGCTGAGCAAGCTTTGGAATTGTCAGAAAGTTTAAATTTTCCAATCCTAGTCAGACCTTCTTACGTTCTTGGTGGACAAGGAATGAAAATTGTAATTAATAAAGAAGATTTAGAAAAACATGTTGTAGACCTTTTACATAAAATTCCAAATAACAAATTACTTCTTGACCATTACTTGGATGGTGCAATTGAGGCAGAAGTTGATGCCATCTGCGATGGTGAAAATGTTCAAATAATTGGAATTATGGAACACATTGAGCCGTGTGGAATACATTCTGGTGATTCAAACGCAACTCTTCCTCCATTCAATTTAGGTGATTTTGTCATGCAGCAGATTAAAGATCATACCAAAAAAATAGCTCTTGCTTTGAAGACAGTTGGGTTAATTAATATTCAATTCGCTATTAAGGATGATACTGTTTACATAATCGAGGCAAATCCTAGAGCATCCAGGACAGTTCCCTTTATTTCAAAAGCTTACAAGCAACCTTATGTTAATTATGCTACTAAAATAATGTTGGGAAAAAATAAGATAGGTGATTTTAAATTTGAATCTAAATTGGATGGATTTGCCATAAAACAACCTGTTTTTTCTTTTAGTAAGTTCCCCAACGTAAATAAAAATTTAGGTCCTGAAATGAAAAGTACTGGTGAGAGTATTTTATTCATTGATGATTTGAAAGACGATGATTTTTATGAAATATATTCTAGAAGGAAAATGTATTTAACCAAATAATTAGAATTTTTTATACCTTTTAACGATTGGAAACAATTCTTTTCATAGTAATTTCAGTATTGGCATCTGCATCGATGTATTTTTTCTTAAAAAAAAATCAGTTCGGTTCAAAAATTTCAGATTTAAATCAAGAAAATGAAATGCTAAAAGTTAGATTGGAGGAGTTAGGGATTCTTAAAGATGAAAAAAAGGAAGTAGATATAAAATATCAAACCCTTGAAGAAAAGCTTTCAGATTTGGAAAAAATTAATGTTGGTTTAAGGAAAGATTTAGAACAAAGTCGGGAGACTAAGGATGAAACGGTTGATAAATTCGCTGCGCATACCAATAGATTAAATGATCTTGAAGAAAAAAGACAGCAAAAACTAATAGATGATAAAGAAGTTGAATTAAACGAAAAAAAACTTCAGTGGAAGCAACATGAGAATGATGTTCAAAATCACATCCAGATTATTTGCAAAAAAAATATAATTGAATATGTTAGTCAGGAAGATTTTCCCCATCCCAGAAACAAACCTGATTGTTCAATTAAAATATTAGATCAACTAATTGTATTCGATGCAAAAAGCCCCTTAGGTGACGACACCTCAAAGTTCATGACATATCTAAAGGATCAGGCAACTAATCTTAAAAAATATGCAAAACATGGTGACGTTAGAAAAGAGTTTTTTTTAGTTGTACCTACTAATACGGTTAGTACAATAAAAGACTTTAGAATTGATTGTGGAGATTACATGGTTTTCATTGTTACTAAGGATGCTCTAGAGCCAATTATATTAAGTTTAAAAAAAATTGAGGATTATGAGTTTGCTGATAAATTAAGTCCTGATGAAAGAGATGATATATGTAGGGTAATAGGTACTTTTGCGCATGCAGCAAAAAGGAGAATTCAGATTGATCAATGGTATAACGAAATAGTTATTAATGATATCCAAAAGGCTGGAAAAATATTACCTAAAGAATTTGTTAGGCTTGTGCAACAATATGATTTAGCAGAAAAATTAAATCCACCAATCGAAAAAAGAAACAAAAAGATTGAATTAAGTGAGTTGAAGGATAACAGTGAAGGTTTCAAAAAAGAGATGAATACAAAATTTGAAATTCTTGATAAAAATATACCTCAAATTGATCCCAAGATTATTGAAAAAACTAATAATTCTGAAAATATTGACAATTGATTTAGTTTTTCTATCTCATTTTATTATTAATTTATCCATCATTTCATTAACTGACATACTTGTTAGTTTTTCCCTATCCAGGAAGCAGTTTAATATAGCATCTGATTGCTTATTTGGGTAATAACTTTTGATTGCAAACTCAAATTTATTAAGCAGAAGAGGAATTCCTTCTTTTCTTCTATTTCTATGTCCTATTGGATATTCAACAGTTATTTTATCTGACTTTGATCCATCATCAAAAATAAGAGTTATACTGTTGGCAATTGATCTTTTATTTGGATTTAAGTAGTCACTTGAGAATTTTGGGTTTTCACTTATTGTCATTTTTTCTCTCAAAGAATCAATCATCGGATTACTTGCAATTTTATCTTGGTAATGTTCAGCTTCAACATTTCCATATATCAGTGCTATAGCAATCATGTACTGTAGGCAATGGTCTCTATCAGCATAATTGTGTAGGGGTCCGTTCTTAGAAATAATTCTTATTGCAGGTTCTTGGGTCTCCACCTCAATACGTGATATTTTATCTAGTTTATCTCCATACTTTTCATGTAAAGATATGCCAGCCTCAACAGCTGTCTGCGCATGAAATTCAGCAGGAAAAGAAATTTTAAATAAAATATTTTCCATCACATATGAACCGTAATCTTGATTTCTCTTAATTGGCTTACTTTTAAAATTTACATCACTGAATCCCCATTTCTTTTCGGAGATAGCACCTTTATATCCATCTTCGCCTCTGTCGGTAAGCCATGCAAGATGAACTGCTCTTGATGCTGCGTCACCTGCAGCCCATGACTTTCTGCTGCCTGTGTTGGGAGCGTGCCTGTATGTTCTAAGGCTACTTCCGTCTATCCAAGCATGCGAAACGGTTTTGCACACATCATCAAATTTACCGCTTAGAAGGTATGATGATAGAGCGCTTGACGCCACCCTGACGAGTAAGACGTGGTCAAGCCCAACCTTATTGAAACTGTTTTCTAGAGCTAAGACTCCCTGAATCTCATGGGCTTTAATTGTATATTCTAATAACTCTGAAACTTTGATTGGATTAAGACCTTTACCTATTCTATTTAAACTTAAAAAATCGGTAAGTGGAAGAAGTGCACCTAAGTTATCTGAGGGGTGACCCCATTCCTGGGCTAGCCATGTATCATTAAAATCGAGCCATCTAATTATACATCCTGTATTCCAAGCAGCTCTTATTGGGTCTAGCCTAAAATTTGTACCAAAAACCCTTGCTCCACCATCAATATTATAACCTCCAAAGACAGGACCTAATAAGTTTTTACATGATTCATTTTTCAATGCCAGTATTCCACATGCTATACTATCTAAAAGCACGTGGTACGCTGTTTGCCTAGAGAGGTCTGAAAAATTTGAGAAGTTTATAGTGTAGTCTGCAATATCTTTTATTTCTTTATCATATTCTGAGATAAAATTTTCGGAAACTTCATTTTTCATATTAATCTCTATCGTTTATTGGGACAAAGTCAAGTGGTTCACTACCAACATATTTTGCTCCGGGTCTTATTAGTTTATTGTCCAATCTCTGCTCTATAATATGTGCGGACCAACCCGATACTCTTGAACACACAAATATGGGAGTGAAAAGTTCGGTAGGAATATCCATAAAATTATATGCTGACGCATGGAAAAAGTCTGCATTTGCAAAAAGACCTTTTTCTTCTTTCATTATACTTTCAATTCGACAAGAGATATCGTAAAGTTTTTTATTAGGTCTTCCCACGGATAGTTTTTTTGACCACTTTTTAATTATATCATTTCTTGGATCCTGTTTTTTATACACGGCATGTCCAAAACCCATAATCAACTCCTTATTTTCTAGCATAGAGTAAATAGATTTTGCTGCAGACTCCTCATCTTGAAATCTCGAAATAAGTTCCATCGCCTTCTCATTTGCTCCCCCATGAAGCGGCCCTCTTAAAGTTCCTATCGCCGCGGTAATGCAAGAATAAAAGTCTGATAAAGTAGCTGCACACACTCTAGCAGCAAATGTAGAGGCATTAAACTCATGCTCAGCATATAGGATAAGAGATATATTCATAACTTTTTCCTCTATTTTGGTTGGAGTTCTTCCGTGTAAGGTGTGAAGAAAATGACCAGCTATAGTTTCAGAGTCATTATATTGTGAAATCTTCTTACCGGTGCGTGAGAAGTGATACCAGTAATTTAACAAAGAAGGAAATATTCCTAATAATCTCTCTGAGCAACATACCTGATTATCAAATGAACTCTCTGGTTCTATATTTCCAAGAAAAGAACAAGCAGTTCTCATAACATCCATGGGGTTAGTCTCCTTCGGAATAGTTTCTAAGATAATTTTTAAAGAGTCAGGTATGGACCTCTTCTGAACTATTTTATTCGTAAATATTTCAAGCTGATTTTTATTGGGAAGATTACCGTGCAGGAGTAAGTAACATACTTCTTCAAAAATACATTTCTCACTAAGGTCTAAAACGTCATATCCTCTGTAATGGAGACCGTCGCCAGTATTACCGACAGTACAGATTGAAGTTTTCCCTGCCTCAATTCCTCTTAACCCCTCACTCATCTTTTTTTATTTAAAATTTTATCCATCTCCTTTTCGTATTTGTGGTAGGAAAGGTAGTCATATAACTCATCTCTAGTTTGCATCTGATCAAGCATATTCTGCTGAGAATCATTGACGGATAACTCCTTATATATTTTTTCTGCTGCCTTACTCATAGCCCTAAATGCTGTCAGTGGATATAAAATCATAGATACACCCACATCATGTAATTCTTTTTTTGAGAATAAAGGGGTCTTTCCAAACTCCGTAATATTTGCGAGTATGGGTACTGAACATTCCATAGCAATTTTTTTGTATTCATCCAATGAAACTAATGCCTCGGGAAATATCATATCTGCACCCACCTGTATATATGAATTGATCCTTTCAATTAACATTTCCTTATTTTCCACAGCTAAAGCATCGGACCTTGCCATGATTACAAAATCATCATCAGTCCTTGCGTCAACTGCTGCCTTGATTCTGTCCTGCATCTCCGCAATTGAAACTAATTTTTTATTTGGTCTGTGTCCACATCTTTTCAAATCGACTTGATCCTCAATGTGAATGGCTGCAACATTTTCTTTCTCGAGCAACTTGACGGTATTTTTAATGGAATTTAATGAACCAAATCCAGTGTCAACATCAACGAGAAGTGGTAGATCACACGCTGAACTAATTCTTCTAGCATCCTCTACCACATCTTCAAGTTTAGTAAATCCAAGGTCAGGAAGGCCGAAAGAGGCTGCAGCAACACCACTACCAGAAAGATATATTGATTTTGCTCCGTTTCTTTTTGCTAATATTGAAGAGTATGCATTTATAGTACCAAAGATAGATAATGGCTCTTTATCATTTGCAACAAGTTGTCTAAATAAACCACCCCTCATAAAGACACATGGTTATTGGTTGTCCGCGCATTTTCCATTTAATTAAATTAAGAAACTAATTTAATATAGTTTTTTCTTTCAAAATAATTGTAAACCAATTTTATCAAATAAGAAAAAAACAAGTCACCTAAAATTGTGTACCCAAAAAAAGGTATTGCATTAAAGTAGCATAAAAAAAATCCCTCAAATGTTTTGGGATATCCTAATATCCATACTCCAAAATTAGAAATTATAAAAAATAATAAACTTGATAAAAGAATGGAGTATAAGTTTATTTTTCCTATATAACAGCCCAATATGCTTACTAATATGAAGGATAAGTAAACAAATATATTAATGGTATAAAATCCTAAAAAAATATCCGACAGATATAGACAAAATAGCGGAGTTAAAGTCGCTAAAAATTTGTTATCGAGTTTCGTAACTGAAAATAGGGCTATAGCAGTTATCGGGGTAAAATTTGGAGGGTGGGGGATTACCCTAGAGATAGTGGCGATTAATATCAGCAAAAAAATAAATTTGGTTTTTCCTAATTTCAAATTCCAGTATAATTATGAGGACTAATTTTTTTTAATTCATCCTTTATTTTTTTATCTATGTCCAACGACTCAATAAATTTCATAAAAACATCCTTATCTATCTTCCTATTGTTTCTTGTGAGTTTCTTAAGCTCCTCATATGGATTAGGATAACCTTCTCTTCTCAGGATGGTTTGGATACCCTCAGAAATTACAATCCAGTTTTTATTCAATTCATCATTTATTTTTTCTTCATTCACTAAGAGTTTATCTATGCCCTTAATTGTTGACTTTATCGCAATGATCGAATGAGCAAAAGGAACTCCTATATTTCTTAGAACCGTACTATCAGTTAAATCTCTTTGTAGTCTAGATACAGGAAGTTTTGATGATAAGTGATTGAATATAGAATTAGCCATTCCTAGATTTCCCTCTGAGTTTTCAAAATCAATAGGGTTTACTTTATGTGGCATTGCTGACGAACCAATTTCCCCTTTTTTAATTTTTTGTTTGAAATAGTCCATTGAAATGTAAAGCCACATGTCCTGATTAAAATCAATAATTATGTTGTTGATTCTCTTAATGTTGTCAAACAAAGCTGCCAAATTATCATAGTGTTCGATTTGGGTAGTAGGATAAGACAATTTGAGACCTAAACGACTTACAAAGTCATTGGCAAATTTTTTCCATTTAATTTTAGGATAAGCCTTGTGATGTGCATTAAAATTTCCAGTTGCTCCCCCAAATTTAGCTGAATATGGAATTTTCTTTAAAAATTTCGTTTGTTCAACGATTCTTGTTGAGAAAACCCTGAATTCTTTACCAAGTTTTGTTGGTGATGCTGGTTGACCATGTGTTTTAGCCAATATCGAAATATTTTTATATTTTTTTGATTTTTCCTCAATTTTATCAATTAACCTTACAATTTGAGCGAAGTATCCCAAGTTATTATCGTCCTTGTTATCTAATTCCAAATAATCCTTAATTAGTAGCGGTATCGCAGTGTTATTAATGTCTTGAGAGGTTAGTCCAAAGTGAATAAATTCAGAAAATTTTTCATAACCAAGTATTTCAAATTTATTTTTTAAAAAATATTCAACCGCCTTAACATCATGATTTGTGATGCTTTCTATTTTTTTAATTTCTAAAGCATCGTTGTCATTAAAATTGTGATAGATTTCTCTTAATGCTTTGTTGTTTTGCTTATTCCAACTCCTGAGCTCCTTGATTCCTAAATTGGTTAGGGAAATAAAATATTCAATTTCAATTCTAAGCCTGTACTTAATAAGAGCTTTTTCTGAGAAAAAATTGGATAAAACTTTAACTTTATCAAAATATCTTCCATCAATTGGTGAAATCGAATTAATTCTTTGGTTCATTCTTTTACAAAGATAGTATATATGGGTAAAGAAATTTATTTTCTGTTAAGTAGTTTGAATTCTTCATAGCACTGACTAACAGCTTGAAGAATTTGTAAGTCATTAGCAGACAAAATAAAACTTTCTGAGTAACTACAATTTCTAAGGATTTCATCAATATCAAACTTATCTATTTGCAATAATTCTACTAAAGTTTCACGATCAAATTTTGTACTTAAAAGTTCTCTGATTTGATAATCTTCTTTCATTAACTTGAGTTTTTTCATTTGTTTAGGCTTTTTTCCAAATATGTTGTAAAGAAAATCAACTGGATTAAATATGGCAGCAAAAACTTTGGTTATGGCACCGGGACTGTTAGAACCTGCTTCGTATCCTCTGGATGGTAGGCCAGGTATATTGTATCGGTATGTTTTACTTAAAGGGATATTTCTTGCATCAATTTCTAGATAGCCAGTTAGTTGGTATGGGCTTACAACAACTTCTTCTAATGCATAGGCAAGTTCGGTTAATTTAATCTTAGATTTCTTGAACCTTATAAGGTCATTTGTAACTCTAATTTTTATGGATTTGAATCCTAAATAAGAAAAGAATAAGGTGTCATTAACCTCGGCTCTAATTTCAAACTCACCATTCTTACTTGTTATTGTACCCTCAACTCTATTAAGATTGATTACATGAACATTTGATATAGGTTTTGAATCTGCGTCATTTTCAACAATCCCAACGACTAAATCTTGTGAGGATGTAAACCAACTGGCACCAAAAAAAAGTACAATAAAAAAATTATTTAACCTCATATACTAAACTTACAATAAATTATTTTCTTTTAAATATTGTGTCATCTTATTAATTGCAATTGATCTATGACTAATTTTATTTTTTTCTTCCAATAACATTTGAGCGAATGTAAATGATTTACCATGGGGTTGAAAAATTGAATCATATCCAAAACCATATTTTCCTTCTCTTTTATTTGTGATTTGACCCTCAACTATTCCTTCAAAATTAATTATTTTATTGTCGTGGATTAGAGAAATTACTGTCTTAAATCTTGCTTTTCGATTTTTCTTATTTTCTAACTTATTTAACACCAAATCGATATTTTTCTCAGAATTTTTCTCAATTCCTGCATACCTTGCCGAGTAAACTCCTGGTTCTCCATTTAATGAATCAATTTCTAAGCCAGTATCATCAGCGAAAACATTTTTTCCAGTCTGTTTATTAATGTATTTAGCTTTGAATACTGCATTTTTCTCAATAGTTTTTTCCTTCTCGGGAATTTCATAATTAAACCCAAGTTCATATAAACTGTACAGTTTAATTTTATCCCCTAAAATTTTTTTAAACTCATTCAATTTATCTTGATTATGACTAGCAATAATTAGTTCCATAAATTCTATTAAATTGCTAAATTAACTAAAACAAATTTTAAGTTGTCTGATACATATACAGTTGAGGTTGTAATTCCAATTCCATTAAGTCAAACCTTTGACTATGTCGTTTCAAAATTGGAATTTGAAAATCTTAATATAGGTGCTCGAATCATTGTAAGTTTTGGTCAGAAGAAATTGTATACTGCAGTAGTTTTAGATAAACACATCAATAAACAATATGATTTTAATCTGAAGCAGATCGAATTCATTATAGATGATACTCCATGCGTTTCTATTGAGCAAATTGTTTTATTTAAATGGATTAGTGATTATTATTTATGTCCAATAGGTAAGGTCTATGAAACCGCATTACCAAAAATGTTTTTAGTTAAAAGCGAAACTGTAATTAAGCTAGCAAAAGAAGAAAATAGTCTAAAACTTTCAGACAAGGCTAATTTAATTTTAAAAAATATTAGTAAATCTAGTGAAATATGTTTAAAAGATATAATAAAAATTTATGGAAAAGAATCTATAAAATTAGTTGATGAGTTGATTGAAAAAAATAAAATTATTTTAAATGAGGAAGTATTTGATTATTACAATCCAATATTAAAAAAATATTTAAGAATCAATCAGTCTGTAGATCCTTACAAAAAAGCCAAAACTCCACTTCAAAAAAAGATTATTGATTTATTTTTCTTAATCGATGAACCTGAATTAAGTAAAAATAGAATTTTAAATGAATTAAATATTACTGATTCTGCAATTAAATCTCTGTTAAAATCCAATGCCTTAATCGAATCAAAAAAAAATATTTTAAGACCTCAACAAATCAACAAGAAAACCAAAAGCAATATTGAATTGTCTACATATCAAAAAACTGCTTATCGGCAAATAAATAAAGTGATTGAAGAACGAAAAGTAGTTCTATTTCATGGTGTTACTTCATCAGGTAAAACTGAAATTTATGTAGAGTGTATAAAAACCCAATTAAAAAAAGGTAAGTCTGTGCTTTTTCTTGTACCAGAAATTGCATTAACTACTCAACTAGTATCAAGATTAAACTCTTTTTTTGATGACGAGTTAATAATTTATCATTCATCGGTGAATCCCCAAACTAGATATGAACTTTGGAAAAAAATAATTTCATCAGATAGGCCTCACTTAATTCTAGGTGCTAGGTCGGCAGTTTTTCTACCATTGAAAAACAATGGTTTGATAATAGTGGATGAAGAACATGAAAACGCATACAAACAAACACAAAAATCACCATTTTATAACTCAAGAGATATTGCAGTTTATTTATCGAAAATTCACAAGTGTTCTGTAATACTTGGTTCTGCAACACCCAGTTTAGAGTCATATTATAATGCAAAAACTGATAAATACTCAATAGTCAATTTAAATAAAAGATTTGGGAATTTTGACCTACCAAAAATTGTTTTCTATGATCACTCCTCAACAAAAAAATTATTTAATGATGATATTTTAGATCAAATCAAATCACGATTGGATAAAAAAGAACAGATAATAATTTTTAGAAATAGAAGAGGACATTCAACTTTTCTACAATGCAGCGCATGTAATGAGGTTGAAAATTGCCCCAACTGTGACATCACATTAACTTACCATCTAAAGTCCAACATATTAAGGTGTCATTACTGTGGTCATAGTGAAATGGAGAAGAAAAATTGCTCAAGTTGTGGGCTTCCATCATTGGAGAGAAGGGGGGTTGGCACTCAATTGATTGAGGATGAAATTCAAAAACAATTTCCAAATACTAAAGTAGCTAGAATGGATTATGATTCAACTCGATCAAAAAGAAGTTTTAAATTGTTGATTAAAGGATTTGAGGGTAAAGAGTTTGACATTTTAGTGGGTACTCAAATGGTAACTAAGGGTCTTGATTTCAGTAATGTTTCACTAGTTTGTGTCATTGAATCTGATTTTTTATTGAATTTTCCTGATTTTCGTGCTAACGAGAAATATTTTCAAATGATAAGACAGGTCTCTGGTCGAGCTGGTAGATCTAAATCTCAAGGAACTGTTCTTATTCAAACTAAGAATATAAACCACAGTTTAAACAGAAAGTTACAATCAAATGACGATGATAATTACTACATTAGAGAATTAGCTCAAAGAGAAGAATTTAGTTACCCACCATATGTCAAACTGATTAAGATAAAATTCAGATCAAGGAACAGAAACATTGTTTATGATGGTTCTAATTGGTTTGCAAATGCATTGAAAAATAATATGGTCTGTAAAATTTTAGGACCGGAGTATCCAATTATATCCAAAATAAAAAATGAATTTCTAATGAACTTATTAATAAAAATAAAACCTGATGATAACCTGTCCTCAATAAAAAAAATTATATCAAAAATTCTAAAAAAATTTAATACGTATACTGAGTTTAGATTAATTAAGACCGATGTTGATGTAGATCCTTATAATTAAATTATAATTTTTTTTGGAAGTCTTGATATAAAGAGTATTTTTGCCCTCTAAATTTATGAGTCACTACGAGTCCATATTCATCTTAAACCCTGCATTATCTGAATCTCAGGTTAAGGATGTTATAAAAAAATATCAATCATTTCTTAATGATAGTGGTTGTAAGATTATTGACACTGAAAACTGGGGTCTTAAAAAGTTGGCTTATTCAATTCAAAATAAGCTTAGTGGTTTTTATGCGTTAATTGATTTTGAATATGATGGAAATTTAAATGTTATTGATAGTTATGAGACGGAGTTGAAGAGAGATGAAAGAATAATGAGATATTTAAACGTGAAACTTGACAAATATGCTACTGAATGGTCAGTTAAAAGAAGGAGCAGATTGAAAAAAGAAAAAGTTAAATAAATATGGCAGACTTAAATTTAAATTCCAACCAAGGTGAAATAAGATATTTAACTCCACTAGATATTTCAACAAAAAATAAGAAGAAGTATTGTAGATTCAAAAGACTTGGAATAAAGCATATTGATTACAAAGATCCAAATTTCTTGATTAAGTTTATAAATGAACAAGGCAAAATATTACCAAGAAGATTGACTGGCACATCATTAAAATTTCAAAGAAAAATATCTGTTGCTGTAAAAAGAGCACGTCACCTTGCACTGCTTCCTTATCAATCTGATTTACTAAAATAATACCAATGGAATTGATACTCAAAAAGGATGTTGAAAACTTAGGATTTACTGACGATATTGTAAGTGTTAAGAATGGTTATGGTAGAAACTTTCTAATACCGCAGGGTAAGGCTATCCTTGCTACAATATCAGCCAAAAAAGCTTTAGCTGAAAAGTTAAAACAGTCTGCAAATAAGGACAAAACCGCAATTGAAGAGGCAAATAAAGTTTTAAAAAAACTTGAAAAGTCTGACATTAGCATTGCTGCTAAGGTTATCGAGGGTGAAAAATTATTTGGTTCAGTTACTAATTCAGACATCTCTGAAAAACTTGAAGAAGCTGGATTTGAAATAGAAAAAAACAGAATTATTCTATCATCAAATATCAAGAAAACTGGTAATTATTCTGCAAACATAAGATTACACAGAGAGGTAAATTTTGAACTTTCTTTCAAAGTCGTTTCAGCAGAAAAGTAATTCCTTTATTTTTTTATTTTTTTTAAAAGAGTGATATTTGATAAATATGTCAGATAAAACTACCAATCCAAAGGGGACTGAGGATTATGGACCTGAAGAATTAGTCTCTAGACGATTCATCACAAACACAATTCGAAAAGTTTTTATTTCTTTTGGATATTCTGAAATTCAAACACCATCAATTGAGAAAAGAGTTACTCTTTATGAAAAATATGGAGATGAAGGTGATAAGTTTATTTTTAATATAGTAAATAGTGGTGAAAAGGTAAAGAAAGCTGATATTGAAGCATTTACATCTGGTAAATTAAATCAATTTATCTCTTCCATCAGTGAAAAGGGATTAAGGTTTGACTTGACCGTTCCATTGGCAAGGTTTGTTGCTCAACATTTTAATGAAATTAATTTTCCATTTAAAAGATTTCAAATCGAAAAAGTATGGAGATCTGAAAGACCACAACGTGGTAGGTTTCAAGAGTTTACTCAGTGTGATGTTGATGCAATTGGTTCCAATTCTTTAATTCTTGAATTTGAAATGATTCAAATCTATTCAAAGGTATTTATGGAATTGGGTTTAAAAGACGTAAAAATAAAAATTAATCACCGTGAAATTTTAAATCTTATAGCTAGTAGAATTGATGTAAGTGACAGGTTTAATGAATTTATCATTCTTGTTGATAAAAGAGAAAAGATTGGTTCAAAAAAACTTAGGAGTCTACTCAAAGAAGATTTAAAAATTAATGATAGTAATTTGGATTATCTTTTTGGATTATTTAACCTCTCTGGAAAATTATCCGATTTTTTAAACTTAATTGGAAGAGAATTTACTGGAAAAGTTGTTCAAGAAATTAACCTTATTTATGAAATGATCGGAGAATCTACTGATCTTGTTGATGTCGAATTTGATATGTCTTTGGCCAGAGGTTTAAATTATTATACCGGTTTAATTTATGAAGTAGTTGCTACTAATTCATCACTAGGTTCATTAGGTGGTGGTGGACGATATTCAGATCTAATAAAATCTTTTGGTGCTGATAACCTCCCTGGAATAGGAATATCATTTGGGCTTGAAAGAATTCATATGTTAATGAAGGAGAAAAATATTTTTCCTCCCCTAAAAGTTTTATCTAATGATATCTTAATCATAAATTTTGATATTAATTTTATTTCTGAAATAAATCACATAATTGATAAACTAAGAGATATTGGTAGAAATGTATTTGTTTATCCTGATTCAGTAAAAATTTCAAAGCAGTTTTCCTTTGCAGATAAAAATAAGTTCAATACTGTGCTAATTTATGGTCAGGCAGAAAAAGACAGTTCTAGTATCAAAACCAGATTTATGGAAAGCGGAAAGGAACGTATATATAAAATTGAAAATTTTATTTCTAAATTTTCTAAATTGTAGCGAGGGGGAGACTTGAACTCCCGACCTCCGGGTTATGAATCCGACGCTCTAACCGCCTGAGCTACCTCGCCAAAAATGCTCAAATATAAAAACAATATAACTACACTCAAACACAGTTTAAAAAAAAAAATAGTTGATTTTGATTTTTTAGTATTATATTGTCTAAATGTCAGAAAAAATTAAATATGAGTTAGAGTTTCCGATTCAAGCATCACCCAACATGCTCTATCAATATATCTCATCAGCCTCAAATTTATCCGAATGGTTTGCAGACAATGTAAATTCCAGAGGAAAGGTTTTTTCTTTCTTTTGGGATGGAGTTGAAGAAAAAGCTGAGCTTATTTCATTTAAAAATAATAAGTATGTCAGATTCAAGTGGCTTGAATACGATGACGATTCTTTTTTTGAAATAAATATTGTTGTAGATGAACTCACTAAAGATGTTTCACTTATGATTTATGATTTTGCTGATGAGGACGAAGTTGAGGAAGGAAAAATGTTGTGGGAGAGCCAAATTTCCGATCTCAAGCAAGTTATCGGATCCTCTCAATAAATTGAATGATTAATTTTAACGGTAAGCTTACCGATCAATCCTATCAAATTGAAAACAACAGAGGTTTTTTGTATGGTGACTTGGTGTTTGAAACCCTTAGAATAATTGATGGAAGCATATGTTTTTGGGAAGATCACTATTTCCGTTTAATTTCCTCAATGAGAATTTTTAGGATTGATATTCCTGATCATTTCACACCTGATTTTTTTGAAAAAAATATAATGAATCTGCACAATATCATTTCAAAAAATGATTGTTCAAGAGTACGTATATCAGTTTTTAGAAATTCGGTTGGAAAATACAGACCCGAATCCAACGAATGTAAATTTTTGATATCCTGCGAGAATCTGGATTCAAAAAGAATTTACTTAAAGAAAAATAAATATATCGTTGATATTTTTAAGGAATATTACTTAGACAAGCAATTAATATCATCAATAAAATCTAATAATAGAATTATTAATGTTATTGCTTCTATTTACGCAAAAGAAAATTTATTAGACAATTGTATACTTCTTAACAATGATAAAATGGTTTGTGAATTTATTAATGCTAACATATTCTTAATTAAAGATGGGTGTGTTATCACACCTGATTTAAAGTCTGGATGTTTGAACGGTATTATGCGTAAAAATATCATCAGGATTTTAAAAAATAATGATGTTGAAATTTTGGAAAGAAAGATTAGTAGTTATGAACTAAGTGATGCAGATGAAATTTTTGGATCCAATTCAATTCAAGGAATTTTTTCTATCACTAATTATAGAAAAAATGTGTTAAAGTTTGAGGTGACTCATAAAATAGTAGACCTTTTAAATACTTCTATTTAATTATAATTTGGATTCTCAGGCGAGTTTGCCCATAACTTATATTTATCACCAAAACTTACAAGTTTATTTTTCCATATATCTTTTTTACTTTTTAGTATATCATCTGAATTAAATTTTTCTAGTACTAGCCAAGAGTTTTCTTTTAGTTCTCTATTTAGTTGTCCATAATCCCAACCGGAATAACCTAAAAAAAACTTGATATCATTAATTCTGATTTTATTTTTTCTAATTAGTGATATTATTTTTTTAAAGTCATTTCCCCAACATATTTTATTAGAAATTTTTTCACTACTAATTATCATATCATTTTCTTTATGTACAAAATGGACTGTATCGACACTTACAGGTCCACCGTAGTATAGAGGGGCTTCAATATCGCTATATTCAGTGTCTATGTCACTCAGTTTGTAACAAGACTTTTTATTAATAACAAAACCAATAGATCCTTCATCGTTATCTCTGGTAAGATAAATTACAGACCTATTGAATTCATAATCATTTATCATAGTATAATTAGATATTAATAAATTACCTTTTTTCAAATAAATACTGTTTTTTTGCCCTGAAGACCATTAACAAAATCGCGTCCACTCTGTTCTTTTTTACCCTCAACTTTAATCTTCAAGATTTTAACTAATCCATCATTTACTTGAACCAAACAATCCTTATTTTTCTCTATGACAGTACCGAACTCAACTTGACAATTATTTTTTTCAATAAATTGAGAATCTAATATTTTAATTTTTTTATTATTAAATTTTATTGTTGACCATGCACCAGGATATGGGGATAACCCCCTGATTAGTTGGACAACTAGTCTTCCATTTTTTGACCAACTAATTCTTGTATTAAAAGAATTTAATTTAGGGGCTGTAAGATTGTCACCATCTGCAGGGAGGTCATCAATACCACCGTATTTTTTTGTATCCCAGTTGTTTAAGAATGGTTGTTTGTATAACCTCATCAAAGGGATTCTTTCACGGTTTTCGTTCAAGTCAGAGAGAGTTTGTGAAATAGGTTTTAATCCAGATTCAATTGATTCAATTGTATCAATTATAAAGGTAAAACTTAATTTCTTCAATTTGTTGTAAAGTGACCCATAGTTATCATCTTCAGAAATTTCTATCTCTTTTTGCATGATAATATCTCCAGTATCAATACCCTCATTTATATAAAAACTAGTGAGACCTGTTTTCCGAATCCCACCAATTATAGCCCAATTTATGGGAGCAGCTCCTCTCAGTTGTGGTAATAGAGAGGCATGTACGTTAATTGTTCCTTTATTTGGCATTTCCCAAATAATTTTGGGTAGAACTTTAAAAGCAACAACAACGAAAAGATCTGCATTAAAACTCTTTAATTTGTTTATAAAAACTTTGTCATTAAGATCATTTGGTTGTAATAGTTTTATGCCTTTAGAAATACAATAAGTTTTTACTGCACTTTCTCTAAGCTTTTGACCTCTGCCGACTTTTTTATCAGGTATAGTGACTACGCCACATAAATCATAATTTGATTTGTATATAGAATCAAGACTATCAACAGCAAAGTCAGGCGTACCCAGAAAAATAATCCTCATATCTTAATTCTATTTAATATAAATTCTACTCGCTCATTAATTGACTTAAAAGGTAAACTTATTAATTCAGAATTAAATTGTTTGTATGTAGAAATTATACATTTGTTAATCATTTCACACTGATTAAATGTCTCTTCTCTAATTTCATCATTGACATAAATTCTTTCCCAAGGATGAGCGATAAAACAAAAATCATATTCAATTTTTTTGGCAAGACTAACCAGTCTGTTTGGACAATTGATTTTCTTGAACTTGAGATATGCAATGGTATCAATTGGCCCTCTATCATAAAATATGGTATTGGAGTTAATTTCTTTTTTGTATTGATTAATTCTTAAATCAAATAATTTTTCTGTAAACTCTATTGGGTTAGAGTCAAAGTAATTTTTCACACCAACACTTCTTTTTGACGATTTTAATTTTCTGACAACTTCTGGAAAACAAAAGTATCCTCTGTTTAAAAGCTCTTTTATTACAGATGTTTTTCCTGTGCCAGGACCCCCAGTTATTAAAATTTTAGTAGACATAAATCTTAAAATATAACATAAAAATAAAACTATAATTTGTTAGTATATTTGAATTGTGAGAAAATCCTCAGAAATTTTCTATAAAAACTTGAAGCAAAGTCTGGACGAGTGCCATACTTGGCCTGCACGTTATCTGTTTAAATTTATAGTTGAAAATACTCCGACTAAAAGAAAGCAGTTAATGTCATTATTTGATTTAAATAATATTTCTGTAAAGGAAAAAATATCCTCAAACTCGAAATATGTTTCATTTTCAATTAGTAAAGAGGTTCTGTCTGCAGAGAGTGTCATAAAAACATATAAATCAGTATCTAAAATTGATGGTATTATATCTTTATAGTTAAAAAAATCTATTACTTTTGAGATTATGATAAATTCCTTGGAATATAATAGTGAAAGAATAGATTTAATTATCCCTGAGTATGGTAGACATATACAAAAGATGGTGAATCAAGCTGTCGAGTGTGAGAATAGGTCTGAGAGAAATGACATGGCTAAGGCAATAATTGGAGTAATGGGTAATTTAAACCCTCACCTGAGAGATGTTGCAGATTTTCAACATAAATTATGGGATCAATTATTCATAATGTCAGAATTTAAGTTGGATGTAGATTCACCTTTTCCTATACCTGAAAAAGAATTATTTGAAGAAAAACCCGAGAAACTTAATTATCCACAAAATTATCCAAAATACAGATTTTATGGTAATAACATAAAAAAAATGATTGATATAGCTGTTACTTGGGATGAAGGTGAACTTAAAGATAAATTAATTTATGTCATTGCAAATCATATGAAAAAATGTTTTCTAACATGGAATAAGGATACGGTTGATGACAAGGTCATATTTGATCATATATTTGAGTTATCTAATGGTAAAATTAAGTTAGATAAAGATTCTAAACCTCTAACAGACTCAAAAGATCTTATCATAATGTCTAACAAAAGGTTTACAAAATCATCAAAAAAAGGGAAAAAACCCCATAGAAATTATAAAAGAAAGTAATGAGTTCTTTTGAAGTAGTTGGTGGAAAAAAATTATCCGGAACAATTTATCCCCAAGGTGCCAAAAATGAGGCACTACAAGTGATTTGTGGAGTACTATTGTCTAACGAAACAATAACAATCAAAAATGTACCTAACATAATTGATGTAAATAAATTAATTGATTTATTAAAATCACTTGGTGTCCAGGTGATAAAAGTTTCAAAAGGAGTCTTTCAATTTCAGTCTAAAAAAATTGATTTAGCTTATTTGAACTCTAAAGATTTTGAACAAAAATGTAAGAGTCTGAGAGGATCCATAATGATTGTGGGACCACTATTGGCAAGATTTGGTTCAGCTTCTGTCCCAAGACCAGGTGGAGATAAGATCGGTAGAAGAAGATTAGATACACATTTTGAAAATTTAATAAAGCTGGGTGGAAAGTTTAATTATGATAAAGAAAATAAGAAATATAAAATTGAAACAAAGAAACTCAAAGGTTGTAAAATTTTATTAGATCAACCATCTGTTACAGGCACTGCTAATGTCATTATGGCGTCTGTCTTAGCTAAGGGAAAAACAACAATCTACAATGCGGCTTGTGAACCTTACATTCAGCAATTGTGTTCAATGCTAATTTCGATGGGAGCATCAATAAGTGGAGTAGGTTCAAATTTGTTACACATTGATGGTATTGATAGATTAAATGGTTGCGTACACACAATTCAACCAGATATAATCGAAATTGGAAGTTGGATTGGTCTAGCAGCATTGACTCGAAGTGAATTAACGATTAAAAATGTTCATGTAGAGTCCTTGGAACAAATTTTATCAGTTTTCTCAAAGATTGGTGTTAAAACTCATGTAGATGGTAATGACATAAAGATTCCCGCTCATAAAAATGGTTATGAAATTCAGAATAATATTGATGGTAGTGTCCTTACAATTTCCGATGGACCGTGGCCACTTTTTACACCTGACTTAATAAGTATAATTTTAGTGGTAGCCACTCAGGCAAAAGGTAGTGTTTTGATTCATCAAAAAATGTTTGAAAGTAGATTGTTTTTTGTTGATAAATTAATTGATATGGGAGCGAAAATTATTTTATGTGATCCACACAGAGCTGTTGTTATTGGACATAATTTTAAGTCTAGATTAAAAGCAACTAAGATGTCCTCACCTGATATACGAGCTGGAATATCATTGTTAATCGCTGCTCTTTCAGCAAAAGGAATTAGTACAATAAATAATGTTGAGCAAATTGACAGGGGATATGAAAATATTGATGATAGGTTAACAGCAATTGGAGCAAAAATAAATAGAGTTATTTAATCTTATTATTAGAAATATTTTTCTGTCTACTGCATTTAAATTTTATAAAATCTATTTCTTTATTCTCTCTTAACTTTAAATGTTTTGTTTTTCTTCCATTAACTCTTCTACGCCAAAGTTTAAAACTTGATTTTTTTAAATTATTTCTCATCAACTTAATAACTTCACCCTCATCAAACCCAAATTGATTTTTGATGGCCTCGAAAGGTGTTCTATCCTCCCAAGCCATTTCAATGATTCGATCAATTTTTTGAATTTCCATTAGGAGATAGATTTTAAAAAGTTGTTGGAGGTTATGGTGATAATTTCCTTTTTTTCTGGATTCATTTTATCATAAGTACTAACTAACATTCTCATTCTTGGATTTGTAATAAAAAAATCTCTCTGATTATTGATAAAATTCCAAAATAAAGAGTCCCAAATCGGGCACCATTCCCCTTTTTTATAATTACTCATTTTTAGGACGTAACTGCTTCCGCTAATATAAGGTTTGGTTGACATTAATCCACCATCGGCAAACTGGCTCATTCCATAAACATTTGGTACCATGACCCAGTCGTATGAGTCTATAAAAAGTTCCATAAACCACTTGTATACATCATCCGGATCAAATTCACAAAGAAGCATGAAATTACCAATAATCATCAATCTCTCAATATGATTTGCATATGCTGAATTATTTATTTTATTTATTGTATCATCAACAGGTTCAATTCCAGTTGTTCCTTTGTAAAATGATTTAGGTATTTTTCTTTTGAATCCCCAGAAGTTTTTTGTTCTTTCTTCCGAACCTTTGGCAATATAAACGCCTCTTATGAATTCTCTCCAACCTATAATTTGCCTTATAAATCCTTCACAAGAGTTTAGTCTAATACCTTTTTCATTATAAAACTTGACTGATTTTTTCATTATTAATTTAGGGTCAAGAAGTCCAGAATTAATAATTGGTGAAAGAACACTATGATTTAGAACAGACTTTTCTTTAACCACGGCATCTTCATAAGGACCAAACTCATCATATCTTTCAGTTAGGAAAGTTTCAAACCAACTATCAGCTGTGAGAAAATCATATGGATAAATTTTATCTTTATTCAATTTTCCAGGATTATTGTTGAAATTTTTTTCTATGTAGCATTTTGCTGATTCATAATCCTCATTGGCTTTGACATAATTGATATTCGGTGGGGTTTTGTCTTTGGGGTATTTTTCTCGATTCATGTCATCATAAGTCCATTTACCACCCTCAGGTTTCCCTTCTTCCATCAAAATATTGAATTTTTGTCTTTGACTTTTGTAGAAGCTCGTCTGAAAAAACTTTTTTTTGTCGGCTCTAAAAAATGAATCCAACTCAAATTTTTTAGTAATGAATAGTTGATTTTCTATTATATTGAGTTTTATGTTATTTTTTGAACAGGCTTTTAAAATTCTTTTTTCTAACCAATTATCTTCGGGATCATAAATATTTATTGACGAGATAGACTTCTTTTTATCAAGAAAGACCCTTATGTCGGAAATATCCTGAAAACTATTAACATATTCTATATCAATATTAATTGACTTTAGGAAACTCTCATACTTTTTCATTGACATTCTATGAAATAGAATCTTTTGTTTGTGAAATTTGAAATGACTAAAAAATAGAAACTCTTCAATAAGAAATGTTTTATTTGAATTTTTGATTAAATCACTATTTCTAAACAGTTGATTCGGAAAAATAAGGTTTACTTCCATTATTAATTAACCGCCTCTTTGTAAGTCTCCAAACATCTTTGTCTTGCAAACTTGTGATCAACAATTGGTTCTTCTTTGTATCCATTAGGAAGCCATTTGTTTATGTATGTTCCGAACTTGTCAAATTTCTTTTGTTGTTCATAAGGATTAAATATCCTGAAATATGGAGCGGCATCGACGCCGCATCCAGCTACCCACTGCCAATTTCCAACATTGCTTGATTGTTCATAGTCAAATAACATGTCTGAAAAATACTTTTCTCCCAATCTCCAATCAATTAATAGGTGTTTGCAAAGAAAACTAGCAACAATCATTCTGACTCGATTGTGCATAAATCCAGTAGAATTTAACTCGTTCATTCCAGCATCTACTATTGGATATCCAGTTTTACCCTCACACCAAAGCTTAAATTCTTGCATATTATTCCTCCATTTTAACCTCTCATATTTTTCTTTAAATGATGTTTTCGTGGTTGTGGGGTAGTGCCAAAGTATTTGCATAAAAAACTCCCTCCAAATTAATTCTTTTAAATAGGTTTTATCTACGGCCTTGTCCGACTTTTTAACTACTTTTCTAATACTTAGGTTACCGAATCTAAGATATACTCCAATCTTGGAGGTTTTTTCAAGATAGGGAAAGTTTCTAGTTTCATTGTATTCATTGATAATTTGTTCCGTAAAACGTAGTTCTGGTGGGTCTATAGTACTTTTCCTAAATTTTAATTTTATGTCATCACGACAAAATCCATCATTCTGATTAAAAAAGTCAATGTTTACCATTCTACAAAGTAAATCCTCAGAATTATAATTTTTAATTTCTTCTTTTGAAAATTTTTCTAACCATTTTCTGGAATATGGAGTGTAAACTACATACGGTTTTCCATCATCTTTGGTTACTTCATCTTCTTCAAAAATGACTTGGTCTTTAAAACCTTCAAAGTTTATGGAATTTTTCTTTAAAAAATTATTTATGGAAATATCTCTTTTCAAAGCATATGGCTCGTAGTCCTTATTGTAATAAACTTTAGAAATTTTATTATTTTTTATTAATGACTCAAATATATCTATGGGCTTGCCTTTGAAGGTGAATATTTTTTTGTTCTGCTTTTTTAGTTCAAAATTTAATTTCTCGATTGAATTAAAAATGTGTTTTAAGCGATGATCACTATCGTCGATCTTGTCTATTATTTCACTATCATAAATAAATACTGGAATTACAGATTTAGATTCTTTAAGTGCTTTATATAGACCGTGATTATCATCAAGTCTGAGATCTCTTCGAAACCAAAAGATTGTTGAATTTTCCAATTTATGAGAGGGTAGAGGTACCTCCGTCAACACCAATAATTTGTCCGGTAATCCAACTAGATTTTTCAGATAATAAAAATTTAATCATTTCAGCTATATCGTTTGATTGACCAATTCTTTTCAGTGGATGTTTTTGGGCAGACTTTTCTATCTTAAGCTCATTATTGAGAAACCGATTTGCTAAGGGTGTATCAACTATAGATGGTGCTATTGCATTTACTCTAACATTTGGAGCATACTCAGCAGCCAATGATTTTGTCAAACCCTCAATTGCACCTTTTGAGGCCGCAACACTGCTATGGAAGGGCATTCCCCTTTGCACAGCAACAGTACTCATTAAAACAATACTACTTGAAATAGATTTTGTCAATTTAGGCATGACGTCCTTTAGGACTTTTATCAAAGAAATCAAATTTATTTCTAAATCTTCTCTAAAGGCATCAATTGAAAGACCTTTAAATGGTCTTAGATTTATGCTACCTGGTAGATAAACAAAACCATGTAACTCGTCAGGAATTAACGATATATCAATAGTATCGTTTAGCGCATCAAATTTGATATAATTTACACTTTCTAAATTTAAATTTTCGTTAGTCCTACATGCAGTATATACATTAAAATCTTCATAGAGTTTTTTAACTAACGACTGTCCAATTCCATAGGACCCTCCAATTAATAATATGTTTTTCATTTTAATTCACCAAATATTTCGTTTAACTTTTTTTTTCTGTAATCAAAAATGTTACCAAGTTTATTTTTTATTATTAAATAATTCATAAAGTAACCTATAAAACCCAAGGGGATTTTATAATGAATTATATCTTCCATTTCAATTCCGCCTTCAACCTCTTTTATAAAATGTTTATGGTGCCAAAGAGAGTATGGTCCAAACCTTTGTTCATCAACAAAATATTTTTTATCAACCACATGAGTAATTTCAGTAACCCATTTTAAGGGTATATTCATCAAGGGGGTTACAGTGTATTGAATTATTTGACCAGCGTAAATTTTTTTATAATCACAGTCAGTAATATTAAAATTCATTGTGTTTGGTGTAATTTCTTTTAAATTTCTAGGATCTGAAAGAAAATCCCAGCCGGTTTGAATTGTAATTGGAAGTTTTTGTTTGGTATGAAGTTTAAAAATTTTCATAATATTGGGTATATAAACAAAAGTCATGCAAAAATTATTTTTTTTATTATCAATATTTCTAAGTACTGCGATATTAAGTGCACAATTAAAGTCACCAGTTCCTAGTCCTAGAGCAAAGCTTAGCCAGAATATAGGTTTGGTCAATGTTAGTGTAGATTATTCAAGACCTTCAAAGAAGGGAAGGATAATTTTTGGAAGTTTAGTCCCTTACAATAAAATTTGGAGAACAGGTGCCAATCAAGCCACAACATTCAACGTATCCGATGATATCAAGATAAATAATCAACTAGTGCCAAAGGGTGAATATCATATTTATTCTGTTCCTAGGGAAAAAAGATTAGATTTAATAGTTTACAAAAAAACTGATAAATGGGGTTCTTTAGAAGAATTTGATGAAAGTTTAATTGTTGCCAGAGTTGTATCAGATTTTATTGAACTCCCATTTTCTGTTGAAACATTTGAAATATCTTTCGATAATATCAGTAATGATGGATCAACCTTAAATTTGATTTGGGATAATATGCTTGCTATCTACTATATTGATGCTTTGACCAAAGATAAAATGGTCAATAATATTAAAAACACATTGTCTAAAAACCCCAAACCAAGTGATTATCAAAAAGCTGCCTTATATTATTTTGAAGAGGGTTTAGACAAAGACAAGGCTTATGAATGGATAAATTTAGCTTTTGAAAGTTACAAAGAACCAAAATATTGGCAACTTAGAGTCAAAGCGTTAATATATGATTACTACGGAAAGAAAAAGCAGGCTTTAAAAATTGCAAAAGAAGGATTGAAACAAGCTAAAAAATCAGGTTCTCCAGATGGGTCAAATACACTGAGATTATTGGTTGAAAGTCTTTCTAAATAGTGTGTAATGGAAAAGCATTGATAAAATCATTGTGTTAACAGCACCAATAAAGTTTAACCATAGATATCCGATATCTAAATTAAAATAAATACCAATAATTATTGCTTGTGAAATGCAAGCAGAGTAAAAAATAGAATTTCCTCTAATTTTCTTAAAAAAGAAAGCTACAAGAAATATTCCTAAAACAGTACCGTAGAATATTGATCCAATAATATTTACAAGTTGAATTAAATTTTCAAATAATGTTCCAAAACTTGCGAAAATTATTGCTACTAAACCCCAAATTAGAGTAAAAAATTTCGATGCCATCAAATAATGATATTCACTTTTAATTTTTTTATGATTTCTCTTGTAGAGGTCAATTGTTGTTGTAGCAGCCAAAGCGTTAATTTCAGAGGCTGTTGACGACATTGCTGCACAAATTATAACAGCAATTAATAGACCAATAATACCTTTTGGGAGATTGTTTAGTATGTAGTGAAGAAAGACATAGTCTTTATCTAAAACTTCAATTTTTGGATTTTCACTTTTAATTTCATTAAAAATTTTAATTTTTAGTTTCCTTTCTGCATCATGGATTTTACTGATCACATTTTTATCCAGGTTTGATTTATTGACATACTCATTTAAAATCTCTTTTTTTTCATTTTGAATTTTTGAATATTCTTCGAGATATATATTATAATTATTATTATTTGATTCCTCAATGTAATTTGTTACCTGTGGATTGAAATTTATGGGTGCTGAATTAAATTCATAAAAAACAAAAACCATAACACCCAACAGAAGAATAAAAAATTGCATAGGTATTTTAAAAATTCCATTAAAAATCAATCCTTGTCTGATTTCTTTAATTGATTTGCCAGAAATATATCTTTGGACTTGGCTTTGATCAGTTCCAAAATACGAAAGGGCTAAGAACAAACCTCCTGTAATTCCACTCCAGAAGGTGTATCTGCTTTCATAATCAAGTGAAAAGTCCAAAATATTAAGTTTATTACTTGATCGAGAATAATTCAAAAATTTATTCATGGTAAAGTTTTCTGGATAACTTCCTAGCAAGATGAAAAAAACAAAAAATAGTCCTAAAAATATTACAAACATTTGTTGTTTTTGAGTCACATTAACAGCTTTTGTGCCACCTGTTATTGTATAGATTATCACGAAAAAACCTATTACTATATTCAAAATCTTTATATCAATTTCTAGTAGTGTAGATAAAATAATTGATGGGGCAAAGATTGTTATACCAGCTGCAAGTCCCCTTTGAATCAAAAATAATATAGCACCCAAAACCCTGGTTTTCTTATCAAATCTTTTTTCTAAAAACTCATAAGCTGTATAAACATTTAATTTATGGTAAAGCGGAACAAAAAAAATACATATGATTATCATGGCCAAGGGTAATCCAAAATAGAATTGAATAAACCCCATACCGTCATTAAATGCTTGTCCTGGTGTTGATAGAAAAGTAATTGCACTAGCTTGAGTTGCCATAACTGACAAACCAATTGTAAACCACCCTGTTGAGTTATTTGCCTTTAAAAATGACTCAATATTATTATTCTTTTTGGTCTTATAAGAACCATAGATGACAATTATTAATAAAGTCCCAATTAAAACTGTCCAATCAATTATTTCCATTAATTATATCAGAGAAAGAAAAAATAAAATATATAAGAAATTAATGATTAGTAAAATAGAATATTCTCTCTTCCAATCAAACATTAAATATTTTTTTGATTATTCTTTACTTTCCAATTACCACTCAATCTAAGAACTTGTTCAATGACATCCCTTACGCATCCATCTCCACCTTTCTTGGGGGAGATATAATCAACAACTTTTTTTACATCAGGACATGCGTCTTCTGGACATGTGGGAAGACCAACCTTTTTTAAAATATTAATATCCGGCAGGTCATCACCCATATAAAGAGTTTCCTCAATACTTAAATTATTTTTGGATAAAAAATTATCAAAAACTTGTTTCTTGTCATTAACACCTAAAAAAATATGTTTAACCCCAAGTCTTGAAAGTCTTTTTCTGACTCCTTCATTATTTCCACCACTTATTACGCAAATATTGTATCCTATTTCTGATGCAAATTTAACTGCAATACCATCCTTTGTATTAAATATTCTCATTTCATTACCATCTGAATCAACTATGATTGACCCATCAGTAAAGACTCCATCTACGTCAAAAATAAAGTTTTTAATATTGATTAATTTTTTCTTATAAATCATTTCTTCTTATACTTTTTGTTATGATTTTATACAAATTTAGGTAATTAGATTTTTTCAATATTTCCTCATGTTTTTTTAATGTTTTTAAATCGTTTCTGACGGCGGGTCCTGTCTGAGATTCTTTGGACTTATTATTCTTAAATTTTTTAAAAGTTTCGTTTGTAATTGGAATGAAAAAATCTTTTTTTAGATTGAATTTATTTATTATTTCATCAGTTAATGAAAGAATGTGATTAGTAAAATTATTAGCAAATGAGGCAGCTAAATGGTATTGAAGTCTTTTTTTTGAATCAACTTCTTCAAATTCAACTTTGAGTTGATAACATAATTCTTTTAATTTTTCTAAATTTTTTCGAGTGTTACTTTCAATCAGTATCGGAATATTGGTAAAATCTATTTTTTTGTTAAAACTAAATGTTTGTAATGGATAAAATACACCAAAGTTTAAGTGGTTGGATAATATTTCCATACCCATAGTCCCTGATGAATGTAATATCATCCCATTTTTTGTTTTTATTTTTTGACTAACTTCTTGAATTGAGTCATCATTGCTTAATAAAAAATAAAAATCAACTTCTTTAAGGTTTTCAATCTTTTTAGTAAATTTTATCTCCTTATCAAATAATTTAATGTTTTTATTGCTACGTGAAAAAACCTCAACAACTTTAAAATTTCTATTACTCATCAATGCTTTGTAGAGGTTGTAAGAAAGTTTTCCGGAACCAATTAAAGAAACTGTAGGCATAATATTAGTATAATTTACAATAAATGATTTGAATGTTTTTATTAGGTTTGCAAAAAAAATTATGAATAATAAAACTTTTATGATGATTAAACCTGATGCTGTTGAAAGAGGTCTTACAGGGAAAATATTAGCTGATATTATTGATTCAGGTTTTAAAATTATTAAATTAAAAATGGTGAAACTGAGTTTAGATGATGCAAAAAGATTTTATAAAATTCATGAAAATAGACCCTTTTTTGAAGATTTGACAACATATATGAGTAGGAGTTCTATCGTTGCCGCAGTTTTGACTAAAGATAATGCTGTTGATGAATTTAGAAAATTAATTGGTAGTACTGATCCAAATGATGCTGAAGAGGGAACGATTAGAAAAAAATATGCATTGTCTAAAGGTGAAAATTCAGTTCATGGGTCGGATAGTAATGAAAATGCTGAAATTGAATCAAATTTTCATTTTTCATAACCCTACAATAGAACTATTTTTTCAATAATATCTTGTTTCAGTTCAGCATTAATTAATTCGATAATTTTATTTTTAGAATAAGAAATTTCATCCTTAAGCATAGGATTTGAAACCTTAATGTAAAGAGTATTTTTTCTTAAGTAAATGTCTTTAGTATATTTTGAAAACTGTTTCCCAGCTGTTTTTTTCCATGCGATACTAACTTTTGAATTGAAAACACCCTGACTTATTTGCTTTTGTTTAAAAAAACTATATAGGATTTCTCTAACGCTATTAGTTTCATAGTTTCTTTTCATATCTCAAAAATTTCAGATGAGTTTTTCAAGCTTCTTAAAACTTTTTCAATTCTAGTTTTATCAGTGTCAGAGACAAATAATTGACCGAATTCTGAGGAATTGACCAAATCAACAATATTTTTCACTCTTTGAATATCAAGTTTATCAAATATATCATCCATTAAAAGAATCGGGGCGAGGTCGTTACTATTTTTTAGAAATTCAAATTCAGCAAATCTTAGTGAAATCAAAAAAGATTTTTGTTGACCTTGACTACCAAATCTTTTAATTGAATTATTATCAATCTTGAATATTAAATCATCTTTATGAATACCACATGACGTAAATTGTAAAATCATATCTTTTTGGAAAGATTTTTCCAGTAGGTCACCTATTTCATTCTCATTAAGATCGCTTCTATATTTTAATGTTACTTTTTCATTTTTGCCTGAAATATTATTGTATTTATCAATCACCAACGGAATAAATTCACTTACAAAATTTTTTCTGCATTCGTGAATTGGTTTGGAGAGTTTAACTATTTGTTCATTGTAAACTAAAATACTATCCATATCAACTTTGGCAGATTTATTAAAATATTTCAAAATTTTATTTCTTTGTTTTATTAGTTTTCCGTGGGTTATTATGTTCTGCAGATAGTTTTTATCATAAGTTGATATGATGCTGTCCATAAATTTTCTTCTTTCAGAACTTCCTTCAATAATTAAATTTGTATCGTAAGGAGATATTAACACAACAGGTATTAATCCAAAATGATCAGATAGTTTTTTATATATCTTTTCATTTCTTTTTAAAACTTTTGTTTCATTTCTTTTTAAGCTACACGTTATATTCTCCTTCTTATTATTTATTGAAAACAAACCGTCTAAAAGCATAAACTCCGACTCATGGTTTATATTGTTTTCATTGGAAATCGAAAAAGAGCTTTTACCTATTGCCAAGTGATATATAGAATCTAAAATATTTGTTTTACCAACTCCGTTATTTCCTACAAAGCAGTTGATTTTATTGTCAAAATTGAATGTTTTATCTAAAATATTCTTGTAGTTTAAAATTGATATTTTATTAATTAGTAAACCTGACATTAAATTTAATTTACTCTGAAAATTATAAAAAATAATTAACTAATTATCATGCATCATTTAAATAAAATTATATTTTTGCCACACGTATGGCAACATATAAAAAGAAATCAAACAAATTAAGAAAAAGTCGAGTTTCCAACCAAAACAGCTCAACAAAAAAAGTTTTTGATACACTTGATGTGAGCGCGAGTAAATCGGAATTTATAATTAGTAAATACCAAAACTATTTGCTTTACAGTGTTTTAGGACTTTTAGTGCTCTTTGCCTTGTATTTTACTTATGACAGGTATGTTGTTCAACCCAAAATTAATGAATCAAATACTGAAATATTTACCGCTCAAAAATACTTTGACATGGCTTTAAATACTACAACTGATAAGGATTCACTCTACAATCTTGCACTTGTTGGCGCTGACGGAAAATTTGGTTTTCTAGATATTATCGATAATTACAAGGGTACTCCTGCAGCAAATCTCGCATATTACTCATCTGGAATGGCCTATTATCAACTAAAAAAATATGATTTAGCTATTGAGTATTTAAATCAATTTTCATCTGACGATGATGTTCTCTATTCCTTGTCTCTTTCAACAATCGGTGATTCTTTTGTTCAAATTAACCAATTAGATGATGCACTCAGTTATTATGAAAAAGCTATAAGAGTATCATCAAATAGTTTTACAAAACCAATTATTTTACAAAAGGCTGGTGATGTAGCGATGAAAACAGGCAACAATAATAAAGCCTTAAAATTCTTCAGTTCTATAAAAGAAGATTTTCCAAAATCTGCAGAAGCAGATTTGATAGATATTAAAATTGAACAAGTAAGGTAATGTCTAGTAATCATAAGCCTGATTTTGATTTAGATAAATTAAGGTCTGCTGTTAATCTTGGTTCCGTGGGTAATCGTTATCCAAACAAAAAGTTTGCAATCATATGCTCGGAGTGGAATACAGAAATAATTAATAGATTACTTGATGGTGCTTATCACTTTTTTGAGGGAATTGGTATTAAAAGTGAAGATATTTATGAATTAAAAGTACCAGGTAGTTATGAATTAATATATGGTTGTTCCAAAATACAATCATTGGAAAAATACGATGCTATATTGGCGATTGGAAGTATTATAAAAGGTGAAACCTCTCACTATAAATATATTGCGCAATCAGTTTTTGAAGGTATTAAAGATTTAAACATTAATGGTAAATCTCCTATTATATTATGTCTACTCACTGATGATAATTACCAGCAGGCTCTGGATAGGAGCGGGGGGAAATATGGAAATAAAGGGTATGATTGTGCAGTTGCAGCAGTCAAGATGAGTATTATTTAAAATACTTAAAGGGAACTAATAGCATTCCAAAGCATTCACCCCCAGTTTTGTGGATATTTTTGTGATGCATTTTGTGAGCCCTCCTAATTCCTTTTGCATACCAGTTGTTAGCATTTCTAAATATCTTGAATCTTCTGTGAATAAATATATCGTGGACTATAAAATAAGTCAGTCCATAAAGGGCAATTCCAATGGCTATTGGTAACCCATAAACAAATCCTAATTGTGCCCATGAAAGAACAAATCCCATGCTAACAACTGCATAGAAAATGAAGAAAAAATCATTTTTTTCAAACCATGTATCATTGTTTTTAACATGGTGATCTTTATGGAGATACCAAAGAAATCCATGCATAATATATTTATGGCTGAACCAAGCCATGAATTCCATAAAACAAAAAGTTCCTATTAATGATAATATCCAAAGAAATGTTTCCACTATAAAATATTTAATCTGTATCTAACATATGATCGAGCCAAAACATCTACTTTTTGATAATTAGGAACTCTAACTCTTTTATTCTTAATTACTGATGTTGATGTTTTATCTAATTTTTTTAATAACCTTTTGTAGTATTTATAAGCAGCATAAACTCCAAATTTTGAATTATTTGGAAGCATATGTATCCCTTTTAATGCCATAGCGAAATCTTGTTTTATCTCATTAAGAATTTTTTTCTTTGCTACATCATCAAATGATTTGTTAACAAGATTGGGGAAATACGTTCTGTTCAATTCTTTTAAATCATCTTTGTAATCTCTCAGAAAATTAACTTTTTGAAAGGCTGATCCAAGTGATATTGCATATGGTTTAAGTTGATTGTACATATCAGAATCGCCTTGTACAAAAACTTTAAGACACATCAATCCAACAACATCTGCTGATCCATATATATAACTTTTATAATCTTCATAGTTGGAATATTCTTTTTTTTCCAAATCAAGACGCATGCTACTCAAAAATGAATCAATTAGATGTTTATCAATATTATGTTTTTTTACAGTTTTTTGAAATGAGTTTAAGATGGGGTTTAAACTTATGTTGTTATTCAAAGAATATTCAAGTTCATCTATGAATCTGTTAAGAAGTGTTTCTTTATCATAATTATGAAAAGTATCAACAATTTCATCAGCAAATCTTACAAAACCATAAATGTTGTAAATATCTTCTCTTATATTTTTGGAAAGCATTCTAGTAGCTAAACTAAAGGAAGTACTGTATGTTTTGGTTACATTTCTAGAACATTCCGCACAAACTTTATCAAATAATTCCTTCATTCTTTATTATATTCGCAACAAGTTTACCTGAGACAATTGAAGGTGGAACTCCAGGTCCTGGAACTGTTAACTGTCCACTAAAATACAATTTTTTTACTTTCTTGCTTTTTAATTTAGGTCGCAAAAAGGCAGTTTGAAAAAGTGTGTTTGCTAACCCATAAGCATTACCTCCATAGGAATTGTAATCTTCCTTAAAATCTTTAATGCAATATGATCTTTTATAATCAATAAAATCTCTAATTTTTTGCTTGGTTAATTTTTCCATTCTGTCCAAAACTTTATCAAAATATTTTTCTCTGATATCATCAGAATCATCTAGGTTAGTTGCGATTGGTATTAGAATAAAACAGTTTTCATGACCTTTAGGTGCTGTATGCTTAAAAGTTTTTGATGTTAAATTAACGTAGAATAAAGGATTCTCAGGCCAAACAGGGTTTGTATAAATCTCGTTAGAATGTTTTTTAAAACTTGTATCAAAAAATAAATTGTGGTGATTTAAATTTTTTAATCTTTTCTTAACTCCGATATAAAATAATAATGATGATGGAGACCAAACTCTTTTTTCCCAGTATCTTGTTGAATAGTGTCTGTATTTTTTGTCAAGTAAACTTTCAGTATGGGCATAATCAGCTCCTGATACAAGGAAATCACAACATAAATCTTTTCCATTAACTCTAATACTTTTTATTTCTCCAGAATCAATATTAATTTTTTCAACATTTGAGTTTTTATTAAAACTAACACCTTGTTCTTTAGCAATTGTTATCATCGACTTTACAACATCATAAAACCCATTTTTTGGTTGCCAAGTTCCTAGTCCAAAATCTGCATAATTCATAAAATTATAAAAAGCGGGAGTTTTGTTTGGCTTAGCACCTAAAAATAATACAGGAAATTTTAAAATTGATCTAAGCATTTCATTTTTGAAAATGCTATTAACCTGTTTGTTTATATTAGTTAAAAAGAGGTTTAATTTTAAAATAGTTTTTAAATTAATTAATTCTAGTATTGAAAAACCTGGCATTTTATACAACATATCTTTAACTGCTAATTCATAATTATTTTTAGCCTCTTTCAAAAATTTTTTTAATTTTTTTCCACTTCCTTTCTCAATATTTTCGAAGGTTTCAATAATTTTGTTTACATCGGAACTAATAGAAACAGTCTCGTTATTTTTAAAAAAAACCTTGTATCCTGGATTCAATTTTTTTATCTTATAAAGGTTACTGGATTTTTTATTAAAATCCTTGAAAAATCTGTCAAAAACATCTGGCATCCAATACCAACTTGGACCCATGTCGAAAGTGTAACCATTTTTTTTAAATTGTCTGGCTCGACCTCCAAAACTGTCGTTTTTTTCAAAGATTGAAACATCAAAACCATATTTTGCAAGATAACATGCAGCTGAAAGGGAGGAAAACCCAGAACCTATTATGAAGACTTTTTTTTTCAAAATACTAAAGTGCACACGAGAGGACTCGAACCTCCAAGGGATATTTCCCACTAGG